>ERZ824600.315-NODE-315-length-73658-cov-9.401600_pt1 | contig 73658 bp, 68 predicted proteins | sample MGYA00519933_ERZ824600 | MGnify/ENA primary metagenome ERZ824600 (study PRJEB31778, sample SAMEA3449178) | human gut metagenome | biome: human gut; feature: human-associated habitat; material: faeces | place: United Kingdom | collected 2010/2012 ...
ATTTCATCGTAATATTCGCCGTCAACGCAGAATCTCCCGCGGTGGCGGCCTATCTCTTCAAAGCCGAAGCGCTTATACAGCGCGATGGCGCGCTCATTGTCCGCATACACGCCGAGTTCAACGTTTTTAAGCGATGCTCCCTTCGCAAGCTCTATAAGCGTTTCCATTATCGCGGAGCCCACGCCGATGTGCCAATACTTCCTGCGCACGCTCAGCGCAATTTCCCCCGTATGCGCCAGCCTGCGGCGCGGATAACAGCCAAGGCTGAATATGCAGGCAAGCTCGCCGTTTATACGGCCGCTGTACACGCCGCCGCGCTCCTGCTTCAAATTCTCCTCCAATATCAGGCGCTCCTCTTCCTCGCTTATGCCAAGGCCGTTTTCATCCATCAGCAAAAAATGCGTCTCCCCGCCGATCGTTTTAAGATATTCCAGTATTTCCGCCGCGTTTTCGCCCCGCGGACGGAATATTTGCAGCACGCTGCCATCGCGCAGCACAACGCTTTTTTCCATTGCCAGACATCTCCGTTTTGCGATATTTCCCTATTATTATATAAGATAATCCCTAATAACACAATGACTCAATGCCGCATTGTTTCACGTGAAACATTATAAACGGATAAATTCTGCAAAAAGATGGATTATAAAGAACGGCTTTGGCATAATAAAGATCCCCCCGCATAGCGGGGGGTATTTCAGTTTCGGGCATAGCCCTAATAATACTAGCGGCGCACAAGTGCGCATAAAACGCCTGCCAGCTTGCGCCCATTACTTGCTACCCGTAAACGGGTCCCGTGGGTCGAATATACTTAATTGGTCAGCTTCCTTGTCTCTTTTCAGCTGGTCGGCTATGTATTCTGTTATAGCTTTCGTGTTTTTCCCTACCGTATCCACATAATATCCTTTGCACCAAAACTCCCTATTCCTGTATGCAAATTTCATATTACCATACTTTTGGAATATCATTAAGCTGCTCTTGCCTTTCAAGTATCCCATAAACCCGGAAACACTAAGTTTCGGCGGTATACTAAGCAGCAGGTGTATATGGTCGGGGCATACCTCTCCCTCTATTATTTCAACTCCTTTCCATTGGCATAGCGTCCGTATTATTTCTCGTATGTCTTCTCTTTTCTCAGCATAGAACACTTTCCGTCTGTATTTTGGTGCAAATACTATGTGGTACTTACAATTCCACTTTGTGTGTGCTAAACTGTTCGTGGTGTTATTTTGTTCTGTCATTTTAACATCCTCCTAATGTGTTAAACTTCTTTAGCTGGCAGGCTTTCTTTACAGTTTAGCACATTAGGCTGTTTTGTTCATCGCTTAAGCTATTTTCAACCCCGCCACTATGGCGGGGTTTTCGGTATACAACGAGAAGGTGTGCAATCAGATGCACACCTTCGGGGAAAATCTTCATTTTTTAACCTGACCGACACACCTTCGGGGAAAAATCTTCATTTTTTAACCTGACCGACGGATATGCTGGGCGTTTCATCGGCTGATTACCGTTCGCTGAAGCTCTCCAGCATCCTTTGAAAGCCGTCCACCGCTTCCTGCGGCGCAGTGATCTTCATCTTCCCGCCGGAGGCGAATACCCAGCCGTAGAAATTGCTGCTGAGATCAACGGTCGCCTCCACGGTGAAATGGCTCTCGTCCACGATCTGCGTGGGAACGTTCTCTCTGAAGCGAGGGGCTGTTAGAGGACGGCTTTCTGTTTTATTTGAGATCAGGAATAAGCCTCAAATGAAAAATACCGAGAGGTTGTGTTGTCGCATCTCACATTTAATAATATTATATTAAAAATTTAGAGGGACGCAACGGCACTCACGTGGGAGGATTCAATAATCATAAGGAATAAGGAAAAAGATTATTGCAATAATTTCGCTGTTCATATATACTTAATATAGGTATTTCATCACGTTGAATCCACGTAGAATCTTTAAGCAATGACTATGTTGTGGCTTTGAGAGAATCCGATTCTATAGGAAGGAGTATGTCGATACGATATAGCAATGAAAGCAAACCTCAAAGTTGCATATACTGACAGATTAAGACCGCCCCTATGTGGTTGCCAGTTGACATGCTCATACTTTTCATTTAGAAGGTGCATTTTGCCCGTGCTCTTAGCGCGGACGAAATGCACTTTTTGTTAGGACACCTGTTCATTCGCAGGTATGCTGCGCGCTTGATGACTTTATATGGCATGAAAAAAATAAAACCCAAAATAAGAGCTGAACAGAAAACAGGAAGAGAAGAAGGGAGAGAAAAAATGAAAAAACATACTTTGCATTTGGGCGTACTGCTCGCGCTGGTAATGCTCCTTGTAACTATGAGCGTACCTGCCTTTGCAGAAACCGGAGACGTGGAAATCAACGGAATCAATTTCCCGGACGCCAATTTCAGAGAGATAGTTTCCTTTTCTGATGTGGACAAAAGCAACACCCTAAGCACTACGGAAATCGCCGCCGTAAAAACCCTTATCTGCAATAATAAGGGAATAAAAGACCTTACGGGAATCGAACACTTTACGGCGCTGACGAGTCTGCAATGCGATTACAATAAGTTGACCGCATTGGATATCAGTAAGAATACAGCCTTGACAAACCTGTCCTGCGTAAAAAATCAACTTACTGTACTGGATGTGAGCAGGAATGCGGATTTGAAAAGACTGGTCTGCTTCGGTAACAAGCTGACTACGCTGGATGTCGGCAACAACACGGCGCTGGAAACTCTATACTGCGATTCCAACGAGTTGACCGCACTGGATGTAAGCAAAAATGCTGTGCTAAAAGAGCTGACTTGCGCCGGCAACAAACTGTCTTCGCTGGATCTCAGAAAAAATATGGAATTGGCTGTACTGGACTGCCACTATAACGGGCTGACGGAACTGGATGTCAAAAGCAATACGAAGCTGACGAAATTGCGCTGCTTCTCCAACAGTCTGACCGCACTGGATGTAAGCAAAAATACGGAGCTTACAGAATTGCACTGCTCCAATAATCGGCTAACTGCGCTGGATGTAAGCAGAAACACAAAACTGGCGAAGCTGAACTGCTCCGGTTCCGGCAACCTGCTGACCACACTGGATGTCAGTAAGAACCCGGCGTTGAAGGAGCTGCATTGCGGTTACAACCGGCTGACCTCGCTGGATGTCAGCAATAACACAGAGCTGGCCGTTATGGACTGCCTGAATAATCGCTATGCCATTACTGCCGCGTCGGATCGCACCTTTGATCTGTCCAATCTTCCAGGAAACTTTGACGTGAGTAAAGCGAGCAATTGGAACGGAGGTACGGTCAGCGGAAACACGCTGACCGTGAACAGCGGCGTCTCCATTGTCACATATAGCTATGACTGCGGCAACGAAAAATCAGCGATCTTTACTCTTAATGTGACGGTTACGCCAGCGCCTACGCCCACGCCCACGCCGTCGAATACTCCTACGCCAGGGGATACGGTCAGTATCCAAGTAACCAAATATGCTGACGGGCTTGATAAAACCAAATCATACACATTTGATTTCAGGTATTACCAGATTGAAGATCTGCAAAACCTCAAGCCTGTGGAGGGCGGAGTGACAGGGAATTTTTCCATTCCCGTCAGTTGGGACGATGAAGTAGATGGGCACTCTGGAATTTTAATATTGGAAGAGATACCCTGCAATAAATATATAGCTATTGAGGAAATAAACCCCATTATACCGCAGGGGTACAGGCTGTACATGTATCCGGGAATTGCGAGAGTGCATACAACGCAGAATGAAAACTATGTTACTTTCAATAATTATTACGAAAAACGCGAAGATTGCGACATAGTTATATCCAAAGCGGTTACGGGCAATAGCGCAAACGCAAACGACGAGTTTGAGTTTGAGATAACGTTTTATTTGCCATTGCCGAAGTTAATGCTGATGAATGCATCCGTAGAGCAGGTAAACGTACCCCCCGCCATTGGCAACAAAAACCGGCGGATATACATAACCCATGCGGACGGCAGCACCCACGAATTTGAAGATGAAGATTACGAGGCGTTCACGATTGGTGACGGAGAAAGAAAGGTAACTGCACGCTTCAAATTGAAGCATGGCGAACGCATCTATATCCTAAATATCGCGGACAGGAATAGACCTATAACGGTAAAAGAATTAGGTAACAACGGTTACGACAGCACTACGGTAAACGGGAAAAACAGCATGGAGTGGATGGTGGACGCGCCGTATACCGATACCGTAGAAGTGAAATTCATCAATACCAAAGGCGCAGTACAGCCCCCAGAGCCAGTCACGGGAAGTCTGACCGTAAAGAAGATGTGGAGCGATGGTAACGACAAGCACTCCAATGACAAAGTGACCGTTCAGCTTTACCGCAACGGTCAGCCGTACAGCTTTACCTTGTTTGGTCGCGTTGTGGACGACGGCAAGGCAGTACTCAGCGCGGAAAACCGCTGGCAGCATACATGGAGCGGCCTTGACCCGAACTATACGTGGACGGTGGATGAGCTGTATCTCCCCGGCAATTGGATACGTACCATAGACTATTACGGCAATACCGTAACGATAACCAACACTGTGGCGAATTTTGCACCTCCGCAGACAGGCGACAGAAATAATGCCTCCTACCTTGGCGCGATGTTGGTACTCGCAGCCATAACCGTCGCAGTCATCACCACAGTGAAGAAAAGGGACTGAATTAATTAGTCCCGCATAGATGCGTCAGCCCATCGACCACTTTGTCGATGGGCTGGCTTTTTCGTATCAAGAGTTATCTCGATTTTAGGACATGATATGTGGTCTACCCAAACTTTGCGATCTGCTGACGGCGGTCGTGGATGCCCACAAGATAGTAGCTGTCATTGTTCCGGAGCAGGGCATATGGGGAGACGGAATAGACTTTCCCGCCGTTTCGATGCCCGCGCTCTTTGGAGGGGGAATAATCGAAGTAGCGGAAGGCGATTTTCCTTCGCTCTGCAATAGCGGTCTGGATGCGGTCTACGCTGATGTAGACGCTCTCGTTGACAGCTTTTACGCGGCTGTCGATGTACAGATGCCGTTCCAGCAGCGCGGCGTCTCCGGGAGCAACAAAGGTCGTCAGCCGTTTGACCAGCTCCTTGCTTTTTCCCGGCGTGATGAACCGCGCAGACTGCACCGCGTCGATGAGGAGCTTGACCTCCGGGGCTTCAAAGTGCCGGGTTGCCACATGGTAGAGGTTCTGCACTCTGCGTTCTTTGACTATATCCACGCCGAACTCCACAAGCTGTTCAATGTCGTTGCGGAGGGTGCGAGCGTCGGCGGTGATGCCGTGTTCCTTCAAATGGGCGGAGATATCCGCAAGGGAGACCGGGAGCGCTTTGTCCGTGGTCTCTCAGAAATATTTGAGCAGGATAAGCGCGCGATTGATATGAGGCATACCTTTCTCCTTGTCTACCGCTTCCTTCTATGTTTGCCTTGATAAACCGCTGATTCCAATTAGATATGATTCAAAAAGTATACGTTAATAACTATAATATTTATTTAATCAATCACTCAATAGATAAACTTACCTGCTGCTCAAGCAGTATGTCAATCATCTTAGATACAGCATTGAGCGTGGACGGATTGCATCTGGCGAGTTTTTTTGATATATCGCTATCGATGATTGTCTCAGCACGGGCATAAGGTGTATCAAGAAGAAAGTACTCGATACTTTCTCCAAGCGCAAAGGCCAGTTTTAAGAGCATCGAAAGTGAAACCTTACATTGTGCTGTTTCTATATGACTTAGATAATTATTAGAGCAATCTACTATTGCACTAAGCTCTGCCTGAGTCATGTTCTTTGATTGTCGAACACTACGGATTCGTCTACCTATCTTGGCATAGTCTACTTCCTTTGGCATCATCCCTGTCACCACCATTCGCATTTATTTTATAGTATGAAAGCTTTTTCAAAAACAAACTACAATAGCATATTGCAGTTATAGTTGTAATAGTGTATAATAAAACTGCAAATTGCTACGCCAAATAAAAACTGGCAAGGCGGTTTCAGTGTTACGGTTGTTTCTAACGAGACCGTTTAAGCGAATCATAACGTTTGAAGGAAGGAGAGTAAGGTAATAAATGCAAGAAAAATGCATAACCTCATATGTTAAGACAATGGTACTTTTATGGAACTATCCACCCTCATTCTCACGCTGTTCAATAAGAAGGCGCGTTTCACTTGTGCATTTTTGCGGCTGGAACGTGCCTTCTTTTGTTATTGGGCTTTAGTTTCCGCAATATGGATAAATTCAAGCATATAGCGGATGTGGAAAATTGAGTTTTCCACTTAAAACATCAATGTTCCAGCTAAATCGGTTGAGCAAGCAGTGAATCAGGAAAAGGTGGCTTTACTACCGTCAAGACAAACAAGGCAAATGTCCCACGCCTATGAATGGATGACATAAATCAAGGGACAAATATATGATGACAGGAGATGATGTTTTGCGCTACATCGGTAAGAAGTTGCTACTGGGTATTGTATTGATAATCTGTGTTTCATTCCTTGTTTTCAGCATGATATTTATGATGCCCGGCGACCCGGTTACTTTAATGGCTGGAGAACTGGCGAATCAGGACAAGATTGCCGAAACCGTAGAAAAATATGGGTTGAACAGACCGTTACTTGTCCAGTATTTTGATTGGTGGAAGAAAATTGTTACCAAACAGGATTTTGGCATATCGTTCAAATACAAGCTGCCGGTTTGGGATCTTGTTAAGGTGCGGATACCGGTAAGCTTAAAACTCACAGCCATAACCATGGTTGTACAATATCTCATAGCTGTGCCGTTGGGATTGCTATGCGCCTACAAAAAAGATTCGATTTTTGATAAGATAACGGTTAATTTGACACTTATTATGACGTCTGTACCTTCATTTTGGATAGCAGTGCTGCTTATGCTCCTGTTTGCGGTTAAGCTTAAATGGCTTCCTCTTGGCGGTTTTGAATCATGGAAGCATTATGTACTCCCGATCACGGCAGGTGTTCTTGGCGGGATTGCGAGCACGCTGCGTTTAACGAAATCAGAAGCTATAGATGCGCTTAATGATAAATATGTATCAACAGCATACGCAAAAGGTCTATCAAAACATGATGTTCTTATAAAACACGTTCTGCGAAATTCCATGATAATTATATGTGTTCAGATATCTCAGTCGTTGCCGTGGTTGCTTTCGGGATTCATAATACTCGAAAAGATATTCGTTATACCCGGCATGGGAGGACTTATGATAAGTTCCATAGTCTATCAGGACTTCAATGTCGTACAGTGCATAATACTTATAATTTCTGTTCTGACGGTTATTTGCAACATAATAGCTGATATCGTGCTGGGTCTGCTTGATCCGCGGATCAGGATATCAACGGGTGGAGGTGACAAATAATGGCCGCAAGTCCATGGAAGGAATTCTTTAGGAACTGTTATAAAAATCTAAATTTCATGGTTGGCGCAATCATGCTGCTAAGCATAATCGTCATAGCTGTCTTTGCTGACTATATTGCTCCGTTTGAATACGACGAAAACGATGTTTCCGCTGTTTTGCAGCCGCCAAGTGCAACGCATATACTTGGTACCGATAAGTTGGGTCGCGATCTTTGGAGCCGTATAGTATACGGGACACGTATAGCTTTCAAAGTAGCTGCAATAGGCGGAGCGATCCAGCTTTTCCTGGGAGTCGTTGTCGGACTTTTCTGCGGATACTATGGAGGTATAGTGGACAGGTCAATGCTCTTTTTTGCAGATTTGACATGGTGTGTTCCGGGGATGGTCATGGCACTGGCTGTTGTTACCGTTCTTGGTTCGAATCTAACAAATGCTATAATCGCTATTGCTCTTGTTAACTGGGCATCGATGGCGAGGACTGTTCGCGCTAAGACTATGAGCCTAAAGAACATGGCATTCATAGAAACAGGCATTGCGTTTGGAGAAAACAATCTCGCATTGATGTTTCGCTATATTTTACCAAACATTATTCCCGCGCTAATAGTCATGTTTTCAATGTCACTTCCGGGAACAATAATGTCCACGACAACACTATCTTTCCTTGGCGTAGGGTCTCAGCCTCCATCACCGGATTGGGGACTAATGGTTTCGGAAGGTATAACTTATATAACCCGCGCGCCATGGTTAGCAATTTATCCTGGACTTGCATTGGTGTATACCGTATTGAGTTTCTCTGTATTAGGCGAGGGACTTCGGGACTTGCTAGATCCACGAACCAAGTCTCAGGGTTAGGAGGAAATAATGAACAAAGAACTATTGAAGCTTAACTCTGTTTCAATTGACTATAAAGTACGAGATGGATATTTAAGCGCCGTGAACAATGTATCGCTCACTATGAACAAGAGCGAAATATTCGCTATCGTTGGCGAATCTGGCTGCGGGAAATCAACAATTGCTCATTCTATAATGCGATTGTTGGGCAGCAATGCCAAGGTGACGGGCAATATATTGTTTAACGGGGTTGATCTTATCGAACTTTCGGACAATGAAATAACCAAGGTGCGCGGACGCGAAATAGGCATGATATTTCAGAATCCGTTGGACTCGCTGAACCCAGTATACACCACGGGCAGACAAGTCAACGAAGCTATAATGCTGGATGGGATAGACAGACTTACAGGATGGCAAAGAGTGCTGGAGCTTTATCGTGATGTGAAAATGCCGGACGCTGAAAAGCGGGCCGAGGCATTCCCACATGAGATGAGCGGCGGTATGAGACAACGTGTCATGATAGCAATGATGATCTCGCGTAAGCCACAGCTTTTAATAGCTGATGAACCGACTACGGCACTTGATGTGACGATAGAAGCGCAAATACTCGATATCATAAATGAGCTAAAAAAAGAATTCAATACTGCGATAATGCTCATTACCCATAACTTTGGTCTTGTTGCCGAAGTGGCAGACAAGGTAGCTATAATGTATGCGGGAGAAATAGTTGAACAAGGTGACGTGTTTGAGATATTCGACAACCCGCTGCATCCGTATACCAAACTTCTCATGAAAGCTCTTCCACGCGTAACGAAACATCAGGCACGATTGCAAACGATAGATGGCACTGTACCAAGAATAACTGAGAAAAAGCAGGGTTGTCGCTTTTATAATCGATGTCCGTACGCAAAGGAGATATGTGAAAATACTAAAGCACCAACCACTTTTATCAGTCCAACGCATAGCTATAGTTGCCACTTCGTGGAGGAGGGAAAATAGATGGAAAAAGCAACACCTGTAATACAGATAGACCATCTGAACAAATTCTTTTCCGTGGACAATAACTTCTTCGCAAAAGGGAAACGCACGGTAAAGGCAGTCAACAATGTCACATTAACAATAAACAAAGGAGAGATAATGGGACTTGCCGGCGAGTCGGGCAGCGGAAAAACCACACTTGCCCGTGTTATCCTCAATCTTACCAAGCCTACTGGTGGAACGGTACTAATTAACGATAGAGATCTCTCCAAGGTCTCCAATGCTGAAAAGAAGCACATACGCAAGGAAGTAGCTGTTGTTTTCCAAGATCCCGCTTCGAATCTTAACCCTAGGGACACTGTTGAGGGGTCTATCATACGTCCTCTTATAATACATGGCATGTCTAGGACCGAGGCAAAGACAAAAGCTGTAGAAGCGCTAAATGCTGTTAAGATGGACAAGAGATATCTTTACAGTTATCCTCATCAGCTTTCGGGAGGTCAACTCCAAAGGATAGCTATAGCGCGAGCATTGGCGGTCAACCCTCAGATAATGATACTCGATGAACCCACATCGGCTCTTGATATTTCCGTTCAGGCGCAGATCCTGAACCTGCTGCTAGATCTTCAAGAGCGGCATCGGCTAACGTACCTTGTAATAACTCATGACCTGAATGTGCTGCGTTATATTAGTGACAGGATCACTATAATGTATCTAGGGAAGATTGTTGAGTGCGGACCTACAGATGTTATATGCTCCGATCCTATGCACCCATATACACAGGCGCTTATGGCTGCATCGCCCATACTGGATCCTCATCTGCGCAGCAGGGAAAAACGTATAATGAAAGGGGAGCCAGGCAGTCTCATAGACCTGCCAAAGGGCTGCAATTTTCATCCGCGCTGTCCATTTGCTACAACGCGCTGTGAAAACAGCGAACCCGATATGCGCTATGTGGCATCGGCTCACAGGGTGTGCTGCCACCTTGCGGACAATGTTGCAGAGGCATACGATCTTAACGCCAAATAAGGCGATAAAGATAAAATAATATTTTACAGGAGGAAACAAAATGAAGCTCAAAATGTTAGCTATGCTCATCGTTCTTGCATTATTGATGAGTATTGCCACAGCGTGCGGAGAATCTGCTGTTGGCTCCAATGCAACAAATGACCCTTCCGCCAACAACGCCAACATGGCGACTGATGCCCCAGTAAATCCAGCAGGCCCGATAGAAGTCCCCGAGCAATTGGTTATCGTTGACAGCGAGTGGGATGGCGTGGATATGTATCAGTGCGACTCGTGGAACGATATGCAGTGCCTTTATGCTGACAGCATACTAAACAAGGCTGATGATGGCACAGCCTTGCCGGGCATTGCATCCAATTCCGTATGGAGCGATGATGGACTCACATGGACGCTTACATTCCCCGAAGGTATGTATTACTCTACCGGTGAACAGCTTGAGCCCGAGGATGTTGTAGCCTCCATAGAGCATGGACTTGAGTGCAGCTCCTATGCGGATGGATATCAGTACATAGAGTCCATGGAAATTTCAGGGCGCGATGTTATATTCCATCTTTCCCAATTTCAGGCTGATATGGAGTTCAACTTTATGCAGTGCTTCGTCGGTGTTATCGATAAAGACGAACTGGACAGTATGACTAACGAAGAACTTCTGTGGGGATGCCATCCCTATGGCCCATACTATGTTGAGGAATACTCCCCAGGAGCTTATGCTATTCTCAAGGCCAATCCTGGCTATTCCACTCATAACCCTCTCGTTGAAAACAAAGGGGCGTGTCTTGTGCAGACCGTTCGTGTTGTCATGGGCGGTGAGAACTTTACTTATTATACCGGCGTTTGCAGCGGTGAATATGATGTGCTTACTGACGCATATGCGGATTATCTTGAAGATCTCAAAGCCAATCCGGATATAACAACCGTGGTTGCTGCCGGCGCGACTGTAGCCTATGCAGAGTTTAACACCAAAAATGAATTCCTTTCAGACATAAATGTTCGCAAGGCGCTGATAAAGGCGTTCAACCGTAACAATATCGATGCATATACCAGCGATGATTACTATTCCACATACTGCCTTATACAGAATAACTGCTTGAACTACGATGAGGAGGCAGTGAAGTATTACAAGGCCAACTACGACTACGATGTAGAGGCGGCCAAAACTCTGCTTGCGGAAGCCGGTTGGACGGATACTGATGGAGACGGTTATGTCGACAAGGACGGTAAGAAGTTTTCTATAACGTTTTCCAGCCGTGATACCGCCACTCCGATAATCGCCGCTGAGTCATTCCGTGATGATCTAAAGGCCATAGGTGTTGAGTTGAATATAACAACGCAGAATTGGTCTTATGTCAATCAGGATGTCCGCGATGGCAATTTCGACATAGCGTTCCTTAGCCTTGGTTGGTCTGAACCAATGCTGCTCATTGACAATTTCTGTAACCGCAGCGAGGTCGCCGCCGAATGTACAAACCTTGATCGCGAAGGCTACTTGGCACTTGTCAATAGGGCGCGTACCACCGTTGATTATAATGAACGCACGAAGGTTATAACAGAGATTCAGAAGAAGCTTTTCGACTACTGCACCATAATGCCTCTCTATCAACCGCTTGGATATCGTTGCTGGAGAAGCGAGATCAAAGGGATCAAGTACACGATGACTGGCGGATTCTGGCTTAACGATGTCGGCTATCAAGGATAGACTGCTACTGAGATTTGTGCTGTGACTGATACGCTCCAACCTACGTGGGGTATCTGTGCCAGCGGCTATAGCAGCTACGGTCGTTATCACCGGTAAGAAAATAGGCCAAATTTGTCATTCCCGAACTAAGGCCAGTCCATTAATAGGAATGGTCGATAAGTTGGTTGCCTCTATGTAGCAGTCTATCACACATTCGCGTTTTTCATTAAGATAATGCGTTTTCTTCATGCTCCTAACATACGAAAAAACGCGTTTTTCAAGTATAATGGGCTTTACGGAAATGTAATAAAGATGAGACAACGGCAGAACCTTGATTTATCACATGAAGTGTTGTCTATTTTACTCTCTTGTTCTCCCCTGAATGACAATTAAAGCATTCAGGGGAGAACAAATATCCTATTATAATTTTTGTAAATAAAGGACGTTATCGAAAAGCGGGAGTTTTTCTTCCGTGAATTGATGGGAGACCACAAGCAGCAGCTTTCCTTCGATGGAGAGAAGTAGATCTTCAATCATACCCGCAGTGGTATCATCGAGATTTGCCAGTGGCTCATCCAGAATCAATATGTCCGTATCTCGCAGCAATGCACGGGCTAAACAAATGCGTTTCTTTTCTCCACCGGAGAGGTTTGCTCCATTTTCGGCAATCATTCCATCGAGAGCTTCTTTTCCAGCAAACTTGATAAGTCCAAGGGTTTGAAGCATCTCAATCAGCTTTTCGTCGGGAATGTCCTGATACATGGTCAAGTTGTTTCTGAGAGAATCGTGAAACAGCACTGCCTCCTGCCGGACAACGGTCATACAGTCATAGGTGCTACAATACTCAGAAAGAGGCACCCCGTCAATTTCAATGCTGCCGTCAGTTACGTCATAGTAGCGAAGCAGCAGATTGATAGCGGTGGTTTTGCCGCATCCGCTGGGACCTTTGATCAGATAGCGTCCGCCTTTTTGCGCTTCAAAGTCGAAATTCGTCAGCACGGGCTTCTTGTCGGGATAGGCAAATGAAACGTTGCGATACCGGATCTCCCTCGCCAGTTTGGTCAGTGGCTTTCCATGCCTCGCAGCATTTCCTTCTTCAATGAATTTCTCCATAGATTGACAGGAGGGCTTGATTGCCACAAGCTGACGAATGATTTCGGCAAGAGAAATCAGAGGATAGGAAAGCTGGTCGATCATGCCGATTGCTACAAAGAAGTTGCCTGCGGAGAAGTCCCCCTGCAGGACGAGCCACGTTGCACAACTCAACACAACAAAGTAAGACAGATAGGAAATCAGTGTCGTGATTAATTGTGAAACCGCTCCGAGCGTCATATCTCTCAGCAGCTTGTTCATCGTGAAGTCGTTTGTATCGTCAAACTTTGAAAGAATCTTTTTTTCAATGGAAAAATTCTTAATAATCTCAAAGCCGCTGAGCCAATCGTTGACTTTTGCCAAATTTGCTTCGACCGCTTTCAGATATGCGTTCTGCGCATTCTGCAACCGCTTTTCAATGAGCTTGGGAATATAGAGCGGCGTGGTTAGAAGCCCTATTGTGATCAGAGCAAGACGCCAGTCCAAGACAAATAAAGCTACACTTACAAAGATGATCTTGAAAAGAATCTCCCAGAACAGGGGAAGCATCTGAAAGCGGCGTGCCTTAATGGTATCCGCTTCGTTCGTGTATTTTGCGATGTACTCCCCTTGCGGCGTTGTCTTGTAGTCCACATAGCCGCGCTTGAGGATACTCTCAAAAATGTCCCGCTTCAGCAGCTTCGTGCAGCCGACGACAAATCTTGCGCTGAATTGCCTGTACCCAAAGTAAAACAGGATTTCACAAAGGATAAAGGCAATCAGGATAGACGCATACCGAAGCGTAGTCTGCGTATCTCCGGCAATGGCAGAATCCAGCACATCGCCTTTGAAGAATTGCAAAACAACCGCAAACACGGTGCTGATAAGAATAGAAACCAAAGCCCCTATAAAATAGACGCTGGCATGTTTTTGATATTTTTTCATGTTACCTCCTATGCACTAGCGCGATAGAAGGATTGAAAGTATTTCCTTCTATCGTTTAGAAGGAAATCCGAAGCTTCACCACAGGAACCCCCCCCTTATTCACAAGATATCGCGATTATTATACCATGCAACATCTAAAAAAGCAATCCGTACTGCACTTCCATGAGTTAATTCATTGTACAACCATGAATAATTTCTTTTTAAGCATCCCGTATTTTTCAGCTTTTCTTTTTATTGTCCGATTATTCCAATGTTTGTTAATTGCGAACATAATGTTATAAGGGCCTCTTCAATGTTTGCTTGTTCACACCTGTTAGCGCAGTTGGCAATATATCTGTTTGTTCTAGGGCAATTACCAAGACAAAGAGGAAATACAGAACAATTATTACATTTCCAAAAGGTAAACGGTGTAATATTACTCACAGCAAGCCGAGAACCCATTAAGTTTTTCTCGAAGTAAGAATCGCCCATAGCCTCATTGCAACAATATATTCTCCCATTTGTATCAAATACATTTATTCTTTCGTTTGAACAGTAGTTGCTTCTTTGGCCAAAAAAGAGCAACTCATTCTCTACTGTCTTATTATATTGGATCATAAACTGCAATATAGGTATATCAGAAATAATACTAATATTCGATATTTCTCGTATCGTATTATAGGCCTCAATTACCTTCTTTATTGAAATCGGATGAAACTTTGGGTCTGTTGGATTATCAACTCGTGCTAAAAAAACGTGCAATAAATTCTTTTTATTAATTTGATGCAGCTCTTTTATTAAGTCGCTAATCTTGTTATAGTTATTTTCGTCTAAATTAATTCTTATTATGCAAGTGTAATCATTTGCAACTAACGCTTTAAGCGAACGAACAACACGAACATACGTTCCGGCTCCGGAATGAAAGATTCTTCTGCTATCATGTATTGATTGGTTTCCGTCTATTGTAATTGTAAATGAAGATATTTTTTTCTTTACTCTTTGGAACAGTGGCAAATACTTTGATATATTTACTCCATTTGTAATTATACGCATTGCGAAATTGTCTTTCATACTCACAAAATCTATTATTCTGTTTATTATTTTTTTTGAGGACGAAAGAAGCGGCTCCCCTCCATAAAGGACAATGGTTTGATTCTCCGTAATTTCATTTAGATTTTTAAGTATGCTATTTAGAACGTCAATCCCCATATTATCACAATCATGTTTTGCATGTTTCTCAAAGCAATAAGAACAAGTTAGATTGCACCTATATGTAAGCACTAAATAATTCTCGACGGTTGTTGAATAATCATCAGTTGTCATTAGTGCATACCCATTAGTTATGTGGTTTCTAGTGTACAACTCTTCCAATATGTTATTTGGTATATTATCAATGCGATTTTCCAACAGAGACATGGCAACTTCTTCACCAATATAATCAACGGAACAGGTCTTAAAGTTTCCGATCACCCATCTATGATTCGCTTTGACAATGAATGTGCTTTTATTCAAAAACAAAGGACAGTGATAATATGCCTCTTGCCGCTTAACGACAACTCCGTTTGCAAGCAATTCAAACATCAAATATACAACTTCGTTTCTAGTTAACTGTAGCATCGTGGTGAGTTCATATATTGAATATCGATAGCGAAATGGCGAAGCAATCATTTGAAAGATTTTTGCATTACTACCGATTAATTTGTAAGTATTATCCCCTATCTTCACTATAAATCCCATGTCCGATTTACTGTTATATATTTTTTTAAATAGTGCGCCATGCGATAGCACATAAGTATCAGGACTTATAAACAGCATAGTAACCTCACCTAATCACTATAATGCAGTGCTATGTGACAAAAGTAGCATATCAAAACAAAAGGCCTCCCTTATCCTTTTATCAAAATGATCATTGCTTTCAACCTCTTCCCTGAGAAGATCATAGAGAACTATAAAATATTCTCTTTTAGTCGACCTCTTTTCATATAGTTCCCGAGTGTATGGATCAAGCCGTTCATTAAGATGATAGAAAATTGAATAAAGCTCGTAATAGCTATATTTATCTGAAAGGCACAAATAGAAGTTTGGTAAAGTTGCCTTTATCAGTCTAATATAGAAGTTTATGAACACATCCAAATGAGGGTATTCCCTTTGATTATCTAAGCAAAAGAAGCATGGAAACAGTTCCTTATTATTAACTATTAATTCAGACGGTTCCGCATTATGTAGAGCCAAATAATCACCGCTCGGAAGGAATGTATTAACATTCTCTGCGTTTTGTAAATAAACCGTCGTGTTAGGGTATAATGTGCATCTTGATAGAACTACTTTACAGCCAAATTTATCATTGAGACATTGTATCAGCTTAAGTGTATCAATCAAATCAGACTGTTCCTCTTCAGGGAACCCATATACAAATGATACCGTCAGAGAGATTTGATATTGAGAAAGAACCGTGAATATATCGTATAACGTTTCAACATTGAGGTTCTTTTGTATGATTCGTTGCATTCGGTTTGATCCACTCTCAATTCCAATAAATATATGATTACATCCAGCGATGTACATATACTCTATCATTTCGTTGTCCAAGTAATCTGCTCTTGCGCTACAAGCCCAATTGATTTTGATTTTTTTATTAAGAATCTCCTTGCAGAAATCGATAATAAAATCACGATCATACGTTAATAGGTCATGAATGAAATTGAAATTGACGATTCCATATTCCATTATATAGTACTCTATTTCACCAATAAGCCTATGTACACTTTTAACCTCATATTTTCTGTGCCAGAATATGCTAGTTGCACAAAAGTAACAGTTGAACGGACAGCCTCGTCCAATCTCAATGTCAATTTCTGATAAGTCGCTATATCCAGATAAATCCAAGTATGGTAACTTATCTAAAACAACATCCGGAGCATCGTGCTTTTCACAAATCTCCTCACCATCACGAAACGCGATATTTGCTCGAATATCTTGGAAAGAGGCTCCAGCTGATGCTGTAATGATAGTGCTTTCAATACACGATTCGCTTTCTCCTAATAGTATATAATCAATACACGTGAAATCTTGTAGCAATCTAGCATATGAAACGGAAGCAGCAGGCCCTCCTAAGAAAATTATCAATTCAGGATGCTGTGATTTGATAAATGATGAGAGCTCAAGTACTATATCGAGTGAGATTGCTATTGTTGAGAACCCAATAATGTGAGGACTATATGATAAAATATAGCTTGAAAGAAGATTATAGTCTTTGTTCTTAAAGCTCTCTACAGCAATACTCTTATCATTAATCAGCCTGTTAAAATCTACAATATTAGTGCGTATATTATTGCAGCTTTTGTCGAGTATGTTCTTTAAGTTGATTAGTCCAATTGGATACTTAACAACGCTTGACACATATGGATAATTCACCAATACAACATTAATTGTATCTGTATTTAAAGCACTTCTACAAATCATCGTGGCTATCTCCTAAATAATTGACATCATATTATTAAACGCGTTTTCTATATCACCAGTCGGAAGGAAAAACGCTCCCTTGGCTGATGACGTTGCAAAGAATAAAGATTCTAATAAAGCACGATCATCAAGCCCAGAGTTGCAGATAGAAGCTGATAAACGCCGTGTTACCTCAAACATATCGAGCTTACGAGGCTTCCCAGTTTTATTTTTATCAGGAATTACAAACCAATCTATCGATGATGGATCTTCAACATATGGCACATTGAACAAATCATCGAGATGTACCAAATGTGTCGCTAATCCCTGAGGATTAATGAGCGTGAGTGGATGAACATCTTTGCGTACATTAAAATCGGTTATTGCCACATGATTAGTTTCTCTTATGCCTACAGGTTTTTTATACGGTATAACGTTGCCATTTTCGATGAAAACTAAGTCATCCGTTATACAGGAAGCTCCTTGTTTTAGAGCATAATATACCATAGTTGTTTTGCCGCCAAAACTAGGCGAAACAAACACAATAGTCCTGCCTTTAATCATAATGGCGCACCCGTGTAGAACTAGGAACCTCCCTGCCAATGGATAAATTTGTAGCGGCGGCAAAAACGTGTCATTATAATCCCACGAGTAGTACTTTTTGTTATCATATGAGTACGAAATAACTGCCGTCCTATTGGTAAGAAGACCATCATCAAGCAGTAATGGATTTCCAATAGTTTTTTTTCGCGTCGATACCTTGAAAAATATTTGTGGAGAAGTACAATCAGATAAAAAATATCGGAAAATAAAGTTTATTCTATCTATTAGTATTTCGTTGTCGGAGAATACGACCATCTCAGTTCCAAAAAAGTTTAAATTCGTATTGTGCATATCACACCTCTACTCATCTTAGTTTCCAGATATCATTAATATAACTGTAAATTGAAGAATTAATTGCGCAGCTAATCTCATTAACTCCAGATTCGCAGCCATCTTCTAGACATACTAAACAACCACCTCCGCACAAGTCGCTCCACCTGCAAACAGAACATTTAGGAGTAAAGACCCGAGAATAGAGTTTGTTTCTTAGCATACCACATATTCCACTTTCAGAAGGTGACGATAGATCTGCCAGATTAAAGTTTTCAACTGTGCCAAGACAATACTCATAATTCGTAAAAAATGGACACGGGAATATATTACCATTGACGTCAATCTTTATGTTTCTACAGATTGAGCAGTTAAATGATGTTACAGGCAACTGCTCAAAATAATTATTTATGGGCTCGGAAACATATTGTCCATTGATGCATAGGTTCTCTCGCAGATTCAAGTCAATTAATTTTTTTGATATTTCAATCATGTTGGAAATAAGCGTTTTTTCAAACATCGCATGTCCTTTGAAATGCACATAATTAATCTGAAAGTCTCCGTGGAATATTTGACGAATACGAATAATACAATTTAAAAAACTCTCAACATTCTGACCACTATAAACCATAGAAACCTTGAGTCTATCTAATGGCATAAAGGAAATAAATCGCTCTAACAGCGAGTAATTCAGCGGATCATCGTAATCAAAACTATAGTTAATAGTAACGTGATCTTTTGCAATTTCTTTATATAATTCAAAATTAAAGCCAATTCCATTTGTGAAGACCGTGATATTGTTTACCGATTTATATATTTGATGAACCAAAGATTCAAAATCAGGATGAAGCAAAGGCTCCCCGCCTGAAACTGCCACGCCTCGAACATTCGTTTTTTTAATAAAGCCAAGTACGGTATCTATCATCTTCTTTGATGCATGCTTATTTGACTCTTGACAGAATACATTGTGATAACAAAATGAGCATCTTTTATTGCAAGCCGATGTTATTTCCCACGTAATTAACTCGGGAGAAGTATTCATATATGCTTGTCTACTTATTCTCATGAAATTCTCTATATTACGCATGATGCTAAACACTCCCGAAATTGCAAGCATGTGCTACACTTGTCATCTAATAAATTTATGATAGAGCAAGACCCTTGTGAAAGATCTGAGTATTGTAATTTGGAAAATCCTTTGCACTCGCAGTATACGTCATATTTTGGACAAAATAGCGCGGATAATGACGGAGTTATAACCAATTCCTCTGACAGTTCTTGACAGGTATAATCACTGTCACCACTATATATTTTTGAGCAAAAGTGCCTCATACCTGATGATGTAATGCTAATTTCGTCCTGGTATTCTAAAGATAATTTCTGAATTTCATCGAGAGCAATCAACTTCTCATATGAAGATATAGAAAGACGCGCCCAATTATCAACAGCTCTTCCTAATTTATAAATAAAAGAGAACTGAATCCTTTTAACGCCAATAGAAAGGCAGAAATCAATCATCGCTCTTATGTCATTTATGTTTGCTCGGAACAAAGTCGTAGCAACTGTTAACGAGTTTGAACAGCCATAATTGTTTATCTTTCTAATGTTAGATACCGTGTTATCAAAACAAGCACCACGTATTATTTCGTCCACTTGACTTGTACAACCATTCAAAGTAATTTGAATCCCTATGTTTTTGCGTGATGAAAGTAAATCTAGGAAATCACTTGGGACAAATTTCCCGTTAGAAAGCACCTTTACATCATACTTGCACGATATAAACTGCAGTATTTCAAAATACGATGGATTTGAAAAGAACTCTCCTCCGCTCAAAAGCACTTGTGTGATGTTACCAAGATTACAGAAACCACGTTCAAGCTCAATGATATTTTCCACAGAGAGATCATTTTCTTTTTCCCCAGAACGATTAAAGCAATGCTGACAATAATTATTGCATCGCGTTGTTGTTTCTAAATAGATTTTCCTATCTGTGTATACTAAGCTACTTTCGATATAACGATTATCCAAGCCTATCTTACAATTCTTCAGAATCAATGAACACAACTCCTTCTTGCACAAGAGCATCTATAGTCCGCAGAACATCAGAAAGTATAAGAGCAGGGTCGATTTAGCTATACAATCAACATACAACATCTTTTAAGCCTCGTGAAACTACTCAACCCGAGGCGCATACATAGAAATGTTCGTTTATAAGACCGCTGTTTAGATTAAACAACGCTGTTATAAGTGAACATTCAAAAGCTGAATTTATAATGGACAGTTAAACAACATCAAAGCGAACGCACACTTTGACCTCTACAAATAAATAGCGCAAAAAAACAGGGCAGGAACGGAGTAATTTCCGAACCTGCCCTAATTCATTTTCGCACATTTCCTCAACTGAGAATATTCACACCCACAAAATATCCTCGGATAATTATTTGCCAAACATGACGATTGCACCGATGATACCACTCACAAGCAGAGTGCAGATACAGGTGATAACTGCAACTTTGATAGAGTTCACATTGCTGGCAATCTGTTTGTACGGTTTGTTCTCAGCCTCATTGACCTTTTCCGACAACTTACGCTCGGTTTCCTGCCAAGCTTTCGCCTGTGCATCGACTTTACTGTTTGTGTCGTCCACCTTCGTTTCAATGTTGCTGACACGCTGTGCAATAAGCTCAACAGAAGTAGCAATCTTGTAGATGGCTTTCTGTTCGCTTTGGATTTCCTTCAGCTCATTTTCCAGATTATCAATTCTATGCGTATTGGACTTGCATCTCTGTTCCGTCTCAATAAGCATAACAGTTTCCTGGTCAGTCATATGAGCACCTCCTGAATAAAGTTACTTCCCCTCTTCCTTCTTGGCAGTAACCTTATTTGCGGGTGTGGCAGGGTTAATTACCTTGCTCATGTCACACAGACTATCAATCATGTCGGCAATTGCGTCATAATCAATGTCGTAGTTAATGCCATCTGCGCTCGCCTTGAGCATCGCCAGAACCCACTCTTTTCGTTCTGCACCGTCTTTGAACTTAGTCTCGGCAGTCTCCATCAGCTTCATAACCTTGTCCAGAACAACGCCCCAGTTCTTCTCCTTGACAGCCTGCTTGATGTATTTCACAAGCTGAATAACGAGAGGAATGGCGGCTGCCAGACCGGAAGCGATGGCTGCGATGTACTTCAGAATCTCCAACCAATCCATAATCGTACCTCCATTTCTTTTTCTGGCAGAGCGTTATACTCTGCTTGTATAATCAAGAGAAATCCACCCAGCGCCGCTTTTAAGCTTTCCCCATGATTTGGCGCCAGTTCCGTCTTTCTCTTCGACGATGGTATAAACACCACCGCCCTTAATCTGACCGGCCACGGCGTATCCCGTACCGGCACCCTTGCGAATGTTCAGTACATCCGCCGTAACACGCACACGATACGGAACCGCAGAAGGTTTCTGTTCGGGCACAACCGGAGTCTTGCCTGCGTATTTGTCATAGAACTTCTGACCGTATGCCGCACGCTTATTCTGAACTGCCGCACTCTGGTTCGCAGGACGCTCAAATTTCATCAGCACGGAATTGGATGCGGCAAGAATGGTCTTGGCGGATTTCAAATCGGCAAAAACGCCCTTATAGCTCTCGCTCAATTCCTTGTACATGAATTCAAGCTGCATACCCAAATCTCCAACAGACTTCTTCTTGCTCTGCGCAAAAGCAAGTAGTGCTTTCTTTCTTGTGTGATATGTCCACTGTGCCAAGCCGTAACCTGCGCTATCAGTCCCAAACTTTTTGTATGTGCCATTGTCAACAGCAGCGGTATAGGAAGCATCTGTATATCCAAGCCGCTTCTCATAGGTATTCTGGAGGTTGTCAGGGCGTAATCCAGACTCGGCATAGAGATTGCCCATCATCCCTGCAACGCCGTATTCATTCCCAATCTTGCCAAGCAAGAAATTCCAAATGATTTCCTCGTTTGTATTACCAGAGGGAGCGGACGGAGTAGACGGTATTGTCGGCGTGGTCGGTTTTGCGTTTGCCAATGCAAGGTCAGAGGCCTTGAACGGACTCATAATAGAGTTTTTACCGTCCTCACTTTTGTTGATAACAACACGATTTCCACTTACAGAATGCACAATCCAGTTCTTTGCCCGAACCCAACCAGGAACTGACTGACCGGAGTAATACTGTGTTCCGATAATCTTAACAACATCTCCCGCCTTAAATGCGCTGGTTGTCGGCGTGGTCGGAATTGTCGGCTGTGTAGGTGCAACGCTACCAGAGGTTTTCATTAGCGCAGCGACATCGGCACGAGCCGTCGCCATAGACTTACCAAACTTCGGGAACCAGTGGTTGACATCGCCGTGGTTAGAGCCAAGCCCAAGCGCATGACTGTCTGCATGGCATAAAATTGTAGGAACGGATACACCATTCATATTCACTGTTCCGTTTGGGTCAATATTGAACATTTTGCAAAGGTATGCCGTAATTTCACAGGCCTCCTTGTAGACCTTGTTGAAATATGTAGCATCGTTCAAACCGTCTTCGCAAATCTCAAATTGAATCCAACCATTGTTACAGGAACCCTTGTTGCCAGAGCCGCAGCCCCACGGGCGATAATTCCACGGCATAGTCTGTACTGTAGTGACAGTCCCGTCCGCCAATTTACCAATCCAGCAATTCAGGCCAGCCTGACGGTTGATATGGTTCCAGTCGTTTCGGTTCCCATTTGTGCCGAGAAGTGCCAAAAGCTCTGCTCTGTTTGCAGCATTATCATCCGGCTGGACATAGCGCCGCAAATTCGGATTGTTTGCACCGGTGCTGTGCCAAAGAACGCCTTTGACGGTCATGGTGCTTGTCCCTTTGTAGCAAGTACTCTGGGTCATCATGCATTCCAACGGTCTATTCGTTGAACTGTATTTCATTTTTCCTCCACTTGTCGAGGGAACGGTAGTGACCGGTTTCTCATCTGAAACAGCCGGATTATAAATAAAGCCAAGGAACTTGTACGCAGCTCCTTGACCCCAGTTACCGTTTCCCTTTGTTCTTGTCTTGTTCCAAAATGGATTGGAACTGCCCCATCCGCTTTCGGATGTATAGACCTCCGTATCACTTACGACCTTCTCAACAATAGCAACATGACCCGCCCCATCAGAGCCGTTCAGCGTAGCGCCTTTCTGCCATACCATGCAGGCACCAAGTTTCGGTGTCTGTCCTGTTTTCAGAGAGGTGCCCTTATACTGAATGAAGTTCTCTGCATTCACGGGTCTTAGGTACTTGCAGTATCCGTACCCGCCAATTTCGTTAAATCGTCCGTAAGCATACCCTACACAGTTAGAAAGGACATCGCAGTCCTTATCTGTGGGACTGCCTTTAATGGCATCGGAGTAGCCGCCATTTGCTTTGGTTATATAATACTTATTACCCGCTTCCGGTTTGCTGGTTCGCATCTTAAACGCCACGATACATCACTCCTTTGTCCGTTATCCAACGGAGCCATTGTCGGCACCGTAATCATATACATTGACGGTTGCACCGTTTGTAAACGGCACTGGCTCGGTGCTATCAGCACCGGCGGAAAGAATCTCATTCAACGACCCGTTATTCTCTTCGCCAGATATGCCAGCGTAGCGCTCTCTACGCAGCTTCACATTTTCGCTCTGCTTCTTCGCACAATACGCTTTCAGGCAATAAATCGCATAGATGAGAACCTGTGCGGCAATGTCGGTGATAAGGACACCGAGATAGGTTAAATCATGAAGTACCCACATAGCCGCCATCGCATAAATCATTACGGCGTTAAATAACACGAAGAGGTAAATAGCAAGCAGCTTACTTGTTTCGATGCGCTTGGTATCATATTTCCGTTTTTCTTCGCGGAGTGATTGCTTGTACTGCTTTTGAACATTTTCCCTGCGAATCTCAGCCATCTTAAGCTGATACTCTCTTTTGGACATTCTCATGTTAATCACCACCTTCTGTATAAAAGCCAAGTTTTATATGCCATAAATGCATTGTGGGAGCCTGCTGGTGTAGCACGGCTCCCACTTTTTATTTCTTACACATTTCCACCGCTCAGGATTTCTTCTGCTTCCTCAGCTGTAATCCATTTGCCAACGGCATTCATCACCATCTGCCGGTTCCAAAGGCCACGGTCATAGTAGCCTTTGACTTTTTCAAATCTTGCACTGTGCTCATTCATTGGCGTTTTCCTCCTCTTCCGTAGCAACATAGGCCGGGTCATCCACCGTGTCATCGTAGACAGCTTCACCCTCAATGTCGCCTACGCTCACAGCCTGCGCTTCAGCTTGCTCTTCCATAGGCAGGTCATAGCCGGTCATCATGGAAAGGTAGTCCAAATTTGCTGCATTCTGCGCGGCGACCTTATCCTGCTGCATCATATATTCACCGCTGGGAATATCCTTGAAATCGACTTCGCCGTTCTCACTGATGAGGTTTCCAGCAAGATTATAGACGATACCATTGATAGCGACGCCCTGTGCGTTTTCATAATCACACAGGCCATAGGCGCCGTTCTCCTGCAGGTAGACCCAGTTCGGCTGCTCAACAAGCGCGAGCAAGCTGCCGTTCTTCAGAAACTTTACCATGTCCTGAATCCTCCTTGTTCTTGAATAAACTGTTGTAGAAAGCATCCATCTTCCGCAAGACAAGCGTGCTGTTTCCACGAATCATATGTCCGCGCCAGCTTTGATAGGCTGTCTCTACATCTGTGATAGTGAACCTTCCTTCATCTATCCACCTTCGGAATATTCTGAGCTTCTTCCGCATCTTGACCGGTGATTTTCGGTTCATCTTGCGAATGACCGCACCGGTTTCATTCAGAAAAAACTTCGTTTTCAAGAATTTGACTCCCTTGCGCAGCGGCGCTATCTTTGTCTTCTTCTCGTTCAAAACAAATCCGTATTCCTTGCACTTCTTTCTGATTTCCTCCATGCAATATTTCAGATATTCTCTGTTCTCATGTATCAGATAGAAGTCATCCATATATCTTCCATAGTATTTGATGTGTAGCTGTTCCTTTATGAAGTGGTCAAGCGGGCTTGCGACCATAAGCGCATCTATCTGCGACACCTGACTGCCAAGTCCAAAACCAACATCTCCGAAGTCCTCCATGAACTGGCAGGCAATACGACGCACATCATCGTCATGTATCCTGCGTTCCGCTTCTCTATAGATAATAGAGTGCGGCGCACTGTTAAAGAAATCGGAGAAATCGCCCGTGAGAACACCGCCAGATTCTACGCCTTCGACGCCAAACTTTCGATAGAATCTATGCAAGTGCCTATCCAGCCTGTCCATAGCAAAATCAACACCTTTGCCTTTCAGACTTGCGGCGTTATCAAAAACAAATGAGTGAGAAAACACAGGGACAAGTATATTGTCGCAAAGACATCTCTGCACTACGCGCTCGGAGATATGAACGCTCCGAATATGCCGTAGTTTTCCGCGTTCAATTAGGTCAAAGTCATGGAAGCCACGGCTCCTGAACTCTCTGCGCAACAATGCGTCATGCGTGCTGGCGGTGTTTGTGGTAATGCGGCTCATATAGCTTTGTGTACTGTTCTTCCACATAACCCCTTTGCAGCAGTTTTTGCCCGCCTGATAAAGGTGCTCATAGGAGAACACATCTTCATAACGGCCAAAGCTTTCACTGTAGGCAATCCTTTTCGCCTGACGAGCCGCCACTCTGCGCTGATATCTGATTTCATGTCTTTCCTTACTGTTCATACCTCATCCCTTATATACAAGAAAATTGGGTGTGCCGTACAGTCTTATTGTAGGCGGGAATTCTAACTGCGTAGTCCGCACCATGAAACCGACTATTCCCGTATTCATCGGCCATGCAAGAAGCGTCATCCGGTGCATATCATCGACACACTGTTTTGAGCATATTTCACTATGCTACAGGAACAAGTCTCCCTTCTGCAGAAGTACAAATTTCGCCACGAGGGTTACTTTGATTGACCTATAGACCTACAGAATCCGAAAGCGACGCCATTACTGTTGTTGGCGTTGTTATTGTTGGCGTTGCCGTTGCTGTTGACATTACAGAAATTATTGCTGTTGCCAGAATTAGGAGAACGCTCCCACCAGTTGTTAGCGGAGCCACCACAGCAGCCCAAAAGCCCACAGAACACAACAAGACGAGACTTGACCTTAGAGTAACTTAATCTGTCGGAATACTGTTATCTTCGTATTCCTTGAATTTTTCCTTGAACCGTTTCCGGTCTGCTTTCTTGACGCCCGTAATAAGGTCACGCTCCTTCTGGATGAGCCGACCCCATTCAAGCATGGCGTTAGGCAACCACTTAAACTCCGTCTTGAAATTCGGGTTGTCCGAAACGATGTCATACATCAGCTGAAGCTTATCATCCAAGCTGTTGAGCAAGCCGAAAGTGTAAGTGAGCTCATCACGCTTTAGCTGTGCTTCATGCAGATTGGTCGGCATCATTGATTCTGCCACGCGCACATGGGTGTCAATGTCTTCCACAAGATTCGCAATTTTCTGCACGACAATATAGGTATATCGTTTGGGGAACTTCACGCAATTCTTGATGGTAAACACCTGCAGTTGCCGTGCGTTCTCGACATACTGGATTGCGCTCGTACTGCGCTTTGATTTATATACGGACATTCTTTCCTCCTTTTCTTCCGTTTTACTTATGCGAATGGGATTCCCACACCTCTAACCGCAAGGGGTGTACCCCTTACACAATGCGGCATACGGGCAGCCGTCTCCCCTGACCGGGGAGAGCGGGCTGCCCTTGTTTGCGCACTGGGCATTCTGCGTCAAAGCAAATGCGGCAGGGTGGAGAGGTTAGACGCAGAAGCCGAAAGCGACGCCATAACTGTTGGAGGCGGTGCTAAAGCTGGCGTTGCCGCTGCTGTTGACAACACAGAAATATATGCTGGAGCCAGAAGAAGGAGAACGCTCCCACCAGTAGGAAGCGGAGCCACCTTTGTTCTTCACCTTCGAGTTGCCTGCCTTGTAATATGCGTACTGCGTTCCTTCTCCAGAAACGGAGTAGGTGGTGGAACCAAAGATTTCGATTTCGGCCAGCAGGAAGCAGCTGTCGGAGACTGTTTCCGTACCGCTTGAAGAACCGCCGCCAGTGCCGGAAACTTTATTGACCGGCTTGATGGCTGTCTGCCATGCTGCGGGCAGATACCCCTTCATAGTCGCCATCGTCGAGGTGCGCATAGCGCTACTCTTCCAGCCGCCGCTGTTTGTGTTAGAACTGTTCATCACATAGGTCGTTGCAAACAGGTCATGCATCTGGAATGTGATACCAGCCTTGCCGGTCTTGGTGGTAGCACCATACGCGGTAGATGTTGTCAGCGTATCATGGTTAAAACCAATTACATCAAAGGTGTAATTCGTACCATTCAGGGCGAGCGTCACCTGGTCACCAACACTGACCTTACGATGAACGCTGCCGAAATCAATGTACACCGTGGATGTCGCGTTTGTGATGCTACTGTTGTTAGAGATTGCCTCAGCAAACAGCGTTACATCCGATGCTGCTACGCCGGAAAGACCGGATGTATAATTCACGCCAGAAGTAGCCGCAGTGGAAGCCGTAGGCTTGAAGGATGCAGTCACAGCGCAGGTCTTGCTGGCGGGTGCGGTATGGTTTGTGCCAGCCGCAACACTGATGGTAATGGTCGCATTACCAGTCGTGTCATTCACGCTGGAAACCGTAACAGTCGTGCCGGAAACGGTCACCTTTGCCACGCCCGTATTATTGGAACTCGCACTGACAACACCGTTACCAGCCCGCGTAACGGTAATCGTTTTTGACCTGTTGGAGGCATTCAGCGTAATAGAAGTGGGGCTAATGCTTAAAGAACCAGCAGCCTTGCCGATTGACCACACAACTGTTTTTGCCGTGGTGCTCCCATCTGACCAACGATAATCCGCAGTCGGAGTAAATGTGGCATTGTAATTACCAGCATTTGTTCCTGATGTGGTTCCTCCAATGGTGGTCTTGGTAGCACTGTAGTTGCTCCAAGTGGGAGACTGGCTGTTACCGTTATAGGTCAATGTGCCGCTTTGTGAGGGGATTGCTGAAATGGTAATACGGTTTGCCTTACCGGTAGTCCGCTGAGATGTAGAAGTATTGATGCCACCGTCTGTAGTCTCGGGATAGAAACTGATATAGTAAGTCGTCCCGTTCGTCAGTCCTGTAATGGTCAGCGGCGTATTGGCGTACTGGTTGCGAGTCGTGACCTTTCGTGTAAACGCAGCCCCAGGGTCGTCCTTGCCGGATGCATAACCACCAGCCTTAACAACAATCGTAGTGCTTTCCCATGTCGCCAGTGTAACACCGTTCGATGTAATGCTTGCAGCGGGGTCAGTCCACTTAACGGTCATTTTGCCGTTGCCAGCTTCTTCTGATGCAGTCATACCTGTTACATTCCAGCTTGAAATGCCAGTGACCTGAACGGTAGGCGTTGCTGTAAATGCATTATCTTCGCTGTCTGTGTAGGCATTATTTGTGGTATAAGGGAAGAACTTATAGTAGTAGGTAACACCGTTGGAAAGACCGCTGTCGCAGAAATAAGATGTTTTATAAGCATCTCTCGTTTTGCTGTCCAGTACTACGGTACCGTCACGGCGGCTCTTAGGAGCGGAACCGGCCTTGCGTACAAGCAAGGTTCCACCCCATGCTGCAAGCGTAGAACCCGATACCACAATATCGGAAGGGTCAGTCCATTTCACATATGCCTTGCCTGAAGCAACAAGCACATTGATATTGGAAACCGCGCCGAGCGTCACGCCACCGCTGCCGGAGCCAGCTCCGCCGGGAAAATTTGATAAAATAGGCATGAAATCATCCTCCTTTTAACCTAACAAAATGATGTAGACCGGGATATCAAATTCGGGCATTTCACCATCTGCGGCGATAGTCAGCTTGCCATCCTCCTGCCCGATAACAGACAGCATTGCTTCTCTGGCAATTTCGCGCTGTTCTGCCGTGGCACTGTGCGCCACCGAGATAGTCCCATTCTGTAAAGCCGTAAGACCTGTTACGGTGAGCTCCTGCGTGTATGGAGCCTCGACACCAACCCATGCAGAGGCGAGTAAAGTTGTATTCACTGCCACGCTGCTATTCGCTTTCTCACCGAGAGCAGCATCGATTTTCACCATATTGGAGTTATCGGTTCCGTTCATCTTTTTGCGCCAGTCAAGGAAGCGGGTCGTGCTGTCATCTTCAAGATAGAGGTTATAGTTTGTCGTGTTCATAAAGGCCTCCTTCCCATTAAGACAGCAGAATCACAGTAACGGGAATGTCACATTCCGGTACTGTTCCGTTGGCCGCAATCGTGATAGAGCCTGCACTTTGTGAGCAGACATACAGGCAGGCTTCCGCAGCTGCGGCAAATTGTTCATCAGAAATACTCTGTGAAATGCCAATTACACCATTCTGCTCTGCGCCAAGCCCAGCAACGGTCAGCGTCTGCTGACCATTTGACCAACTGCCTGCCGCCAAAGTGGTATTGATAAATACGCTTGCGTCACATTTCCCTGCAAGCGCATTGTAGATGTCTTCATCGTCAAACGGGAGCTGTGAGTAGGTCTTTGTCCCATCACCAATCTTCCTGCGAACGCTACCGCTGGCCGTATCGACAATGATGATTTCCCCGTCCAGAATGACAGGGTTACTGTTCGTCCAGTTTGCGCTCGTATCTCGTTTGAGTCTGATTCGTGTGTTAAATTCAGCCATGTAGGTAGCCTCCTTTTAAGCGAAATCCCCGCCGTGTATGACACACGACGGGGTTGCTTTTATTTTATCGGGTCTCAGATATTCAAAGTGGCGCTGCCGCAGTTGAAGATGATATAACCGGAAGCCTGCTTCAACTCGGTAATATCGTGCTCATGATTGCCAGCAGCCTTGCTGTCCCAATCCGCAACCTTCTCGGCGGAGATGCCGTCAAGCACAGTCTTGTTTGCGTGCTCATGCTGCTTAGTAACAGCGCCGTCCCACGCATCGACCTTATCCTGAGAGATAGCGTCGAGAATAGTCTTATTCCCATGCTCGTGAGCCTTCTGTTCAGCAGTGTCCCACTTTGCCTTATCGCCAGTAACAATCTTGTCCAGCTCAGCCTTATTCGCATGGCTATGAGCCTTGCCGATAGCGGTCTGCACATCAGCGTGGAGCTGTGCCAGAGTCACAGAGCCTTCCGTAAGAGTAGCAGTTACCTTATGGTCGGCGCTAACATCAATTACAATCTGGTCGCCAACTTTGGAACCAGAAGTGACATACTCAATCAGGCTGTCAACATTGATGTAGATGTTGTCTTCAGTAGCGTTGGCAAGAACCAGATGCAGGTATGTACCAGCCTCGCCCCATGCACCAGCCTCAGCCTTTGTCTCAACCGTACCAGACTTCACAACCATATCCTTCGGGATATCGATGTTCACATCCAGATTGGTTGCGGTCTGCTTGATGTTGTAGCGCTTTGCCACGCCATCCGGGGTAGAAGGAGTGACAGTTACGGTATAGTCGGTCTGCGCAGGAATAGCACCGACCTTCTCATCCACATAACCCACAACGGTGGTAGCAGTCACACCGGCGGGCAGAGAACCGACCAGCTCTTCCAATGCGTCCACATCGGCCTGGGCGTCTGTACCGGCTTTCTTGGCCGCAGCGATAGCGGCGTCTTTACCATCGGCGTATGTCTTTGCATTGTCCAACGCGGTAGTGGCAGCACCGGCGGCATCGAAAGCGCTCTCATCCTTATAAGCAGCCGTGCCCAGACCATGCACCTTCACATCAGTACCATTGAACTTAACGGTACCATTGGCGCCACCCTCAACCAATGTATAAACGGTCTCATCGGGGATGGTGATAGTGCTCACCAGAGACCAGGCTGAAACGCCCTTTGCCTGAGAATACAGATGGAATTTGCGAGCATTGTCCGCATCAACCTCCAGCTTGTACTGGGTATCAGTGTCCTGAATTTCGCCGGAGATGTAGTCGGACAGGCCGGTAATCTCATTAGCGGAATAAGTCGGCTTATTCTCAGCCTTTGCCCAGTCGTACACATCGGCAGCCAGACCAGCGGCAAACTGCAGCTGGCTGAACTTAGAAGAACCGTCACCGGCCTTGAACAGGATGGCAGGCTCTTTAGCCACAGCCCCGGTGGCGGCAGGCACAACAACAACCGCGAGCTCACCTGCCAGCAGCACAGGGTCTTTTTCAACCCAGTTAGCATAAGTGTCATACTTCAGGGAAATGCGGGTATTAAAAGTAGTAGTAGCCATATAAATCAATCACCCTTCTTCATTGTTATAAAGATAGGGCGGGAGGTACACTCTCCCGCCCATAAACGATGTGCTTGCTTACACAGAAGCGTTGCCGCCATCAAGAATCAGCGTATCACCCTCGGACTGCACCAGCTTGCTCATATTCAGGCTGTTGACCTCCATGCTGCCATCTTCCGCAACGGCGACCTTATTCTCATCGGCAGAGCTGGTAACAACGCCCGCAGTCACACCTGCAACCGGAATATTGACGGCCTTTTCGGAAATGTCCAAAGCGGCGCCGTTCAGCTTAACGATTTCAATCAGGTTCTGGTTTGCGCCAGCTTCTACGCCATCGAGCTTTGCTTTTGCTTCATCGGTAAAATCATTGGTACTCAGCCCCTTGCCCGCGACCTTATCGACCTTACCAGCAAGAGCGTCGGGAAGGCCAGTAACCTTGGCCTGAGCGACCCCCTTGACTTCGAGCTTGCCTTCCGCAGAAACAGTGAACTCGTCAGAAACACTCTTAACGAAATTCGCTTCGGCATCATCGGGGAGAGCAACCAGCTTCTCTTTCAGCGCAGTCGTGAAGTCCTCGGTGGAAAGACCCTTGCCATCCACCTTGTCAACCTTGTTGGCAATAGCAGTAGCAATCGCCTCGTTCATCTGCTCGGTGGTGGAGTAGCCATCAAGATTGACGCTCACATCATCCAGACGGACGACTGCATTTTCCACTTTGGCGTAGATGTCATAGAACCCGGTGTCGGCATTCATCACAAGATAGAGAACATTATCCTGCGCCTCAGCCGCTGTGGGTACAGCGCTGGCCTTCTTGAAACTGGCATGACCGGTGGCGGCGATGGCCGTCTGGATTGCCTCTGCGATTGCGGTGGCGGTCATAGCATCCGTGATGCCGTAACCCTCCAGCGTTGTGGCCTTATCAGCTTTGCCGGTCTGAAGATTCTGAATGTCCTGTGTATGGCCTGCGACCGTGTCAGCCAGACCGGATACGGTGCTGGTGTCAGGCGTGTACCATTCCAACGCAGTACCAGCCGCGTTGATGCGGGGCTGCTGACCAGCGGTGGCGGAATTGAATCCTTTCAGCGTGACCTTACCATCAACAATTTCGATGGACTTGTCATCGCCCAGCACAACGGTACCGACGGCCTTCAGCGTCTTATCCGGCTGGATGATATACAGGTCTGCGGCAGAGTCAGTCACAACGCAGACATTCTCACCATAAAAATAAACGCCGTCCGAACTACCAACTTCAACAGCGGCAGCGGCGGCAGCCTGAGCGGCACCCAGGGTAGAGAAGTAATACCGTGCGTCCAGAGGGAACGCAGTCTGCGGATTAAATGAAACCGCAAAATTCAGTTTACCGAAATCAGCCATTATGCGTCACCTCCATGTTAAATTGTGACCTTGTAGGTGTTGGCGGTATCGTTGGCATTTGCCATGTCCATCACATACACCTTGTAGTCAATCGCCTGATAGCCGTTTGCGCCCTCAACAGAGACGACGCTCTTGGTGAAAGCAGTCTTGACTTCGGCGTTCATACCGTTCACATCCTGCACAGAGCTGACATCACGCAGCGTGGCAGGGTAAGCAAACACAACGCGGATTGCACCGACAGGAATCGCAAGATTGAAGCTGTTGCCAGCTGCCAGAGCCTTACCGCTCTTGCCGCTCAGGCTGCGAACCAGCGCAGAGTTCACCTCGCCGTCCTTCGCCTCCAGCGTACCGTAGAAGCTATTGCGATAACCGGTGATTTTGCCCGTTGCCTTGCTCTTGTTACCGGCAGCAATCTTACCGGCTGCATACTCGTTGCCGAGATTCGTTACAGGAACAGCACCCTCACCGTGAGTCGCCGTAGCGGTAATAGCATAGCTGGTAGCATCGCCAACCGTCAGCTCATCAAAGGAACCAGAGGCGGTATCCTTGGTGGCAGCGCCATCCGTCACACTCCATGCGGTAGCCGTGATGCCAGTTGCGGGGCCGTATGTATAGCTGCCTGCACTCAGAGAAGCAGTGTATGCGGGAGTTACTTTTGAACCAACCTCATACGCAGCAATCTGCTTGCAGGTAATCGTCACGGCAGGCTGGGTAGCGGTAGGATTCTTTTCCTTCGCCAGAATAGAGGCCAGTACATCCTTGACATTCTTGCCGGAGGCAGCAATCGTACCAGAGCCGGAACTGGGAACGGTCAGAACGCCGATGGCTGCTGTATAGGTAAGGTCATCGGCGAAGTACACATTCTCTGCGCTATAGTTGCCATCCATAGCAGCCCACACGCTGCCATCATAGACATAGGCAGTATAGGAATACTTGCCACCGGCAATCAGCGCCTTGACGACGAAGATATCGTCCTTCTGAGCCTCGGCACCAGCGGCTGTCAACACGCGACTGATAACATCGGTATCGCTCTCGCCGTCACCCTTTACGCCCTCATAATGTGCGGCCTGTCCGCCGCTGATTTCCTTCAGATTCTCATAGCTGGTGACGCCATCGCCAATCTTGAGCGTGCCCAGTTCCAGGTCAAAACAGGGCTCGCCTGCGGCAGGCACAACATCTTTGTTGGTCAGCCAATTCGCCGTGGTGTCACGCCGAACCTGAATTTTAGTCTTCATAGTTTTATTAGGCATAACTTTCCTCCTTCAAAATATTTTGCAGAATGGTCTCATTGAATACCGTGCGCCGTTCCGCCGTCAATGGTTTTAATATCCTCAACGCTGATTTCACCGGAACCAACAGGGGTTAATGCACCTTCGTCAGAAACAATGTAAGGCACCCAGTCAGAGCCGTTATGCACAGAAATAATATTTCCATCGCAGCCATAGGCATCTACCCATGCCTGCGCTTCGCTAATGGTCGCAAACTGCTTGCGCTCAGAGATGCGCTTCATATTACCGGCAGCGTCATAGAAGAACAACTCTGACTCCTCTGCGTCGCTTGTGATAATCAAACTATCCTTTGGTATCACACCAGACGCAATCGCGCTTGTAATCTTTGACTTCTTGCCGTATGCAACCCTCACACCCATCTCATCTCACCTCCCATTAGCCAAAATAAATAACCGCTTCAGTATCTGCTGTCGGGTCGTTATTCTCATCTCCGAAATGAATCGTCTCGTCGTCGTTGACCATCTCGCTCATATCGATGGCATCACCAACACGCTTCCCATTGGATAACATCTGCAAGACCTTCTTCTCAGAGTCGTAAACAAGGTTATCGCCCTTTTTATCCATTTCCACACGGATGGTTTCCACGCCGTTTTTTGTCGTCTCCGTCTGTTTCTGCAAGGCGTAGATGGCTGAGAGCTGATGGTCACAAATGTAGTCATCCATGTTTTTGGAATCTTCCACATACAGCAAGCATTCACCACTCTTGGCGATTGTCGGGTTAGATGGAGTCCCGGAAAAAATCTGCAACCAGGTACATACCTCACCGGGGTACTTGCTCAGCCGACAAGATACAGGAAAAACATACTGGTAATAGGCCTCTTTATACTTTTCCCCTGTTCGTTCCAGGCGAACAATGTCAGCTACACCGTCTGCGCGAATGTAGCTCAAATACGGAGTGGCAGCCAACATATCCACCTCGCCGACCTGCAACGGAATCAAATAAACGATTTTCTGATTCAGGTTATCGCCCCGATAAATCGGCTCATTCACTGTCATAACGAGATTCATACTCTCGTCCAGCTTGATATAAATCACTCATATCACCTCCGTTTCTATAGAATGACAAAGTCAACTTCGTCCAGCGTCATGTTGTTAAATTCTGAAAGCTCGTCTGCGTCCATTTCAGCAAGCAGCCTATGACGCTTCAAAATAGGGCTTGCACTCACGCTAATGTCAACCGCCGTTCCATCCGTGGCAATAAACTGCCGAATGGACTCTGTGATATCTGCCAGAATACGCAGGTTGTTCTCTACAAGTTCATATTTCCGCAAATGCTCACTGGACACTTTTGCGTCAAAAGCCATACCGCCATACGCCCGGCCAAAAGAGAAATGCAGCTCTGTACCAAGAACAAGAGCCGCGATTTCCATGGCCATACTTGCGGTACTCGTTATCCGGTAGCAGAGATTCACCATCTCCGCTCCAGGCACTACTGGCGCATCCACCTTGATATAGTCGATTGCCTGTGTCCCAGATACAACAGCATCCAACACAATGCTGTCCCCTGGGGACATCAATCCCCATTTCAGCGTATCACGAACGCCTCCGTCAAACGCAATGGCCGTATGCCCGTGTCCAAGTGACTTGGCAATATTTGCAAGAAGCGGAGCCGCATTCAAAATCATGCAGCTCTCCGCTTCCGCAAACATCGTTTCCAAAGCCGGAATATCCTCAACCGCCAGCTCAACAGCGCTGGCTTCTGGGTTCATGATGTAGTGTGTCTGAAACACTGCGTCGGCACTGATAGCAGTACCCCAATTCAGCCTCTCATAGCAAGTCTTAATCATCTTGTCAATGTGCGAGACCAGTTCGGAGCCGAACTGCATCGCTACAAACTTTTGCAAGGTATAGCTTTCAATGCAGCTTTCCAAAATGATGCGGTTGGTGGCCGTGAGACCGTCACGATATGGAAGGGAGTAGACGATAAGGTCGCATTCAGTGATGCGCCTTTTCAGATAAATATCAAACTCCTTTACCATATTGCATCAGCTCCTTGTTACGCAGGGTTCTGGGCAGACAGGCTTAAATACCCTTCCTTAATGGTCATAATGGTTGCCGTCTCAACGCTTCTGGGCGTGGACAACACGCCATACATCAAAAGGTTGCCGCTGCCGACGGTATCGGAGTCATAGATAACAAAATGGGTAATTGTACCCCAGCTTGCAGTACTCTCGTTGAAGTTGATTGCCTGTGTGTTGGTCACAACGCCGGACGCAGGTTCACTCAGAGTAGTCAGCTTCACCCTTGCGTAACCAGCAGAGGTAGAGGGTTCATTCACATTCGTGCCATTAACATTGGGCGCAGAAGTGCTCAGGCCAATGTAGTAGTTGCTGGGAATCTCGGGACTTGTTTTGGTTCCGAAAAGATTGCCCGCCGCCAGGTTTAAGAAGTAGGTTGTATTCATAACTGGTTATCCTCCTATTTTCTGATTAAGAACAAAGATTATCTTCGCACAAATTCCTTGTTGATATTGTTATGGATGTAGATAACGCCCTGCTGGGGAATATCTACATTGTTGTCAATATCCTTAATCGTGATTTGGTACACAAACTTTCCAAACAAATCAACGGTGTCATCCGGTTGAAGTGATACGAACAGGATGTTGTAAAAAGTCTCTGATTCGTCCATACGCACGGTCATGGTTTTTGAAACCACAGGAGCACCGTTTTTGTTTACGAAGTTGATAATAGAAAAGTTTGCCGTACAGCCCGTTAGTCCAAACGGTTTTGGATTGGTCTTATCACAATACACATGAAACACCAAATCCTCAGAAGAGCCGCCGACAAAGTCAAGCTCCGGCAAACTGTAAACATTGTTAATCATCATTACCCTCCAATGTTCACAGGGAACTCACAAATGAATTTCACCTCGGCATTTCCGGTTATCTTCAACAGATTGTCGCCCTTGACGAGCCGCATGAACTTCATGTTGAAGTATGGGTACAGGTTCAAATCCATGCTGTCTGTGATAACCTGATTCTTGTTGTCCACATATATAGTTAAAGAGTTGCCTCCCGGCAGCTCTTTGAACTGAAATGTTCGGTTGTTATCCGAGAGGTTCTGGATAGAGATGCCGTCTCCTCCATACATGGTTATCTCCATCTTCGGCCTGTAGAAACCATTATAACTGCTTCGGTTGAATAGGCGAACCTGTGACTGCCCGCTGACTGTATATATGTATTCGTCTGGCAAGGTATAAGCAAATGGCGAATCACAGCTGACCTTACATGAGAAAGCCCAGGGTAAGTCGCCGTAGGTTATCAGCTTCAGCTCTGAAATCGTGCATTTGTATCGAAACGGTTCCATATCATCTTGCACAATCACAAGCCATTTTCTTGTGCTGTGTCCGGTGAGCCATGCCGCAATCGCCTCGACTTCAAACCTATCCAGATTTGCGTTTGCGTCAAGTGACTCCATGTTTGCCCCAAAGACCAGCGTGTATTCCAGCGACTGGTTCTGCACCAACCCATAGGTGAGCGCATCGTATCTTCCCGGAATCCTATCCTCGATGATTTCTCCGTTCTTGAAGCTCACATCATCTTGCCCGTTTGAACCGAAGTGGTAAACCATGAGTCCGAACTCGGAGCAGGGAATATCATCAAAAATGAACTCAGTTCCCCAAAACGCCATAGTCCACCTCCTTGTGATTATGTGAAGTCAACAAAGCCCTCTAAGTTAAAAATATCCGCAGGCGAAAGTGTTTGTTCGCCGAGGTCATTCTCATCCAGCTTTACAACATCGATTGCAATATCCACTTCCATATTGCACAGCTCGTCTACTTTTACTTTGAATGCAGCGCAGTCGCTGGGGGTTAAGAAGGTGATATTACCATCCTCATTCAGCGTACCGTGGAACTCATCCAGATACTTGCGCTCTTCCGAGAGTGCAAACTGATATGCGTTGTCAGCCGCCTGAACCAGCTTATATACCGCATACGCCTTTTTAACAGGCAGCTTGAAATTGTTCAGCTTCATCAGAGACTCATAGGCTCTGTTAATCTTTTCCTGTATCATATATATTTTCCTTTCTTACACACTGAGACTCACCGGCCAAGCTTGGCAAGGTATTCTTCGGCATCCTCAATATAAACACCCTTTGCCAAACCCTGTTCAATGATGTCTCTGTCACTTCTCTTCAATCGTTCTTCGAGCAAATCGGGGTCAAAACAACACAACCCCATTTTCCCATCTGTTTCCAGATATTTTTGATAGGAATCGTAAAGATGCTGTGTACTTTCACGAACCTCTTTAATCAAAGCTGCCGCCTTCATCTTTCCTCCAATCCTTACTTGTTATTACCGTAACCAATACAAATACCCTGGAAGAAATACATCAGCCACTGGTCAATCGTATTGTTCATATATGGGATTGCATCGGTAATGCCATAGTGCCATCCGGTGTATTTACCAGCGCGGCCATAGATGTAGATGCTCCCGTCACTTTTTACTTGAAAACGACCCCCGATACTAATGGAAATACCGGAGAGTGTGCCGCCACTAATTCGGTTGGCGGAAAGTGTTCCTGTCGTAATCTTATTCGCAGATAAATTCGGAATACGCACAGGGTCAAAAGTTCCAGAAGTAATCTTGGAGCAGCTCAGTTCCGGAATACGCACAGGGTCAAAGGTGCCCGATGTAATCTTGGAACAATTCAGTTCTGGAATTCTGGATGTTGTAAATTGCCCAGAGGTAATCTGACTGGCTGGCAACCCGTTGATTTGGCTTGCGTTTATTTTGCCGACTGTAATACTGTCCGCTCGCAAGTTGGTAACGGTAATATTGTTACAATTCAGCGTACCAGATTTAATGTTACTTGCATTCAAGTTTGTGACACTGATGACATTACCGTTAATGGTACCCGATGTAATATTGCTTGCATTCAGGTTCTTGATGGTCACATCGGTTGCGTCAATCGTGCCGCCGCTAATTCTGTTGGCAGACATAGTGCCCGCTGTAATCTTACTGGCATTGATACTGATGATGTTTGCGTTAGTGACCTGTAGTGTTCCGTTGGAGATTTCGCAGCCGCCAATAACACCGCTGTTCGCCTCGATATGACCGGAAACATTCACATTGTTTGCAAGCAGATAGCCGTTTTTGTTGGCACGGATATAGTTACTTGCCGTTCCAAGAGAAATGCCGTCCGTTCCGATATAAATACCGGAAGCGGTGCTTGAAAATGAAGGTTTCCCATTGTACATCGCATCACTGATAATAGTCCAACCCTGTGACGGCTGGCCGATGTAACCACTCAACGCAGTAACCTCACCACTAAAAGAACCAGCTGTAGCATAGATGGTGCCTTTCAGTGTCAGGTTCCCGTTGGTGTCTGCATAGAAAAGCTTCTTGCTGTCATCTACAACGCCCTGATTGTTGATAAGCGGATACTTACCAATCATCAGGCCATGCATCGGGTCTAAGAGAATATGCGAGTTGCTCTTCTCGTTGGTAATGCTGAAGTTACTGTTGTGCAGCACACACCCCTCGGCATCTACCTTAAACACCGATACGCCGCCGTCCTGTTTTGCACTCTCGATAACAAGGTTGCTGCCAGCGAGCAGGGTGCCAACAATGTTGGGGGCGACGATACCCCAGCAATCTCCGAGGTTCTCATCATAGAAGTTACCGATAGCCAGTTCTGCCGTTGACCAGTTGTTGCTGGTCATCAGAATGCTGTTGTTGTTCAGCCACACCTGCTTCGGCTCGTACTCTGTGTGTGCCTCATCGCTCCACTTGCGCAGTCGAATACCGGAATCGCTCCAGGAAATAGCCTGCTCCTTAGAAGACATGATGGCGTTCTTGGATACATCCAGTGCCGTCTTCATAAAATCTTTGACCTTTGTAGAGGCGCCGCTGTCCATGAACGCAGAATAGGTGTATTTGTTCAGGTCTACGCTCTTGCCCATTGAGACGCTTTGCTCCAACAAATCAGCCAACAAAAAGGAACTATCACCAGAAGTATAGGTGTCGCTGAACTCCAGCGTCAGGTCGTTAGGGGAATCAAAGTTTACCTTCACACCTACGCAGATAGGCGCCAGCGTTTCATCTTCGCTGATACCGACATAGAGCTTTTCACCGTGGCGCAGCTTATTCTTAAACTTCACGAAATCATCAAGACATAAGAAGTTTGCTCCCGTCACGCCGAATGTGTAGGATGGCTGCGATATTTTGGTCAGAATTTCGTTGCCATATTCAAACAAATCCCATGCGACAGCACGCTTTTCATACTCGCTGGTGTTCAGCGTGAAGTATAGATACCCCTCACTGACCGTAATATCCAGCTTCGAGCCGACCAACAGGTCTGGAATTTCGGCATCCGCTTTCACATCATGCGTAACGGAAGACACAGTCCCCGTCAAAGAGATACACCCCTTCGGGAAAGACCGGTCGCCAGTTGTACCTGCACCGAGATACGCCGTCATCACAAAACTGTTGTTTGGCGCTTTTTCAAATGCTGCGTTGATGACCTCTGCATCAATGAAGTCGGATTTGATTCTACCGCATTTGACATCATAGATTTCCTTGTCGCGTGTGTTGGTCACATAAGTAATGCTGGCGTCGCTGATACCAATCAGCTTGTCTGCAACCTGATTGCCTGTATCCTCATCGGCATAGGAATCGGTTGTCTGTGCTACAAAGCTGCTCTCTGATACCGCATCATCCTTCAGATATCGGTCAAGCTGCAAATATTCTTCCTGCGTGAAGTAAGATTTGAAATTAGCTGCCTTATTTATCGTAGCCAGTTCACTGTATATGGATGCGGCCTGCGCTTCGATGCTTTTGATTTCCTCGTTCTTGGCGTTAATTTCAGCTTGCTTTGCGGCAATTCTGGTGTTTACATCATCCAATTTGCTTTGTGGAACAAGGTCGCGTGCAATACCCTGGATGATGATTGCCTGTTCATTTTCCAAAATCGTCCGTTCGCTTTCCAACTCAACCAACGCCGTCTGTTCTGTGGTTTTACGCATAATTTGCAGAACATATTCCACAGACAGATTGTAGTAAGGGAGCTGATAGTTTGCGTAGCTTTCTTTCCACGCATAGTATTTATCAATCAATGCCTGATTAAAGTTGTCGGCATTCATGAAGTAATCCAGATTGATAATTTGATTGGTTCCGCTGGGGTTCACATCACGAATGTTTACGCCGTCGGCACCGTTGACATCCAACCGGGTGACGATGCTCTCCGTATTCTCTTCGACCGTAATCTCTTTTGCAAGATTGGCGTTAGAGATGTAAATTGGATTGGTCGGAACCGCAGAAGAAGCATCCTTAACATTGATTCTGCGATGATAGGTATCAAAGTCAAAAATGCAGTTATATGAAGTCTGTATCGTACCCTTGATAAAGTTATAAAGGTTTTCGTCAGAAACTTCAAAGGTACGATATTTTCCAACAAGATTGTTGTCAATACTCCCGACACTCCACGATGGCATCAGCTCAAGGATAATACCGAGCAGAGTACTGTCCGGCGTAACAGGGTTCCAAAAATTATAGGTGGCGTTTGCCAGTGAAAGCTTTTTGAAAGTAAATTCGTACTCAAGGGAATACCCCTTGCACGCCTTTATCTTCTTCACGCCATCGCCGGTCTCTTTGGGATTCACAAGGATAAACTGGCCGATATTCTGCAGTTCAACAATGCGCATACCAATGACCGCATCATAGTACGGGGTTGGTTCGCCATCCACCTGTGCCGGAAGATTAAACTCAATCACAGAGGCTTCATCATATTTAATATCAGCAGTGATATTCATGGCATAGCCCAGCACACCAATCGGTACATCGGTCGTATTTTTAAGAATCAACATTGGCGGTTCCCGCAGGTCTATCTTTGAGAAATCAACTACCATACTTTGAGAAAACCTCCTTTCTGAAATAGGGGAGATACAGTTGCCCGTATCTCCCCGTTGGGTTACTTATGGTTTCAGCCTTGAGCCTCGCGTACTGTTGATGCCGCGCCGCTCAAATGCGCTGTAAAGTTTGTCAATTGCCACATCGGCAATCCGTTCGCCATAGGCTTTTGCGTCCGTGTCGGCCATTTCACCACTATGGGTAATGTTGACCTCGAAGTGCGGTTCAAACACGAGACTCTGTGCGGCACTGCCGATAATGTCTTGCGTCAATCCACTCATGGTGTCTCTGATGCCTGATGACGGAGCCGAGATTGTCGGTAGCGCACCGATAACCACGCCAAGGCGCTTTGACAGTTCCGCCTGGAAATCGATGATACGATACAGGATCTTCTGCTTGGCCTCATTCAATACGACTTCGCCCTTTTGCAAAATAGCAAGAGCTTCATCCTTGCTGAGGTTTGCTTCATCAACAACGCCGCCATCATGGTATTTGGGGACATTGCTTACCACGGTGCCAACGCCGCTTACGCCGCTCACTGCATCGCTGTATTGTCTTACAGCTTCCGCAGCCCGTATCCATGCAGAAGAAATCTCCGCATCGATAGATGCGCCAACAGATACGCTCTGCCCAAGAAGTGTCTGGTAAAATGCCGTCCAGAGTTCTTCGGAAGAATTGACGGTACTTCTGAGCAGCTCTAATTCCGCTTCTTTATCAGACTCGTAGTCTTCGCCCATCTTGTCCAAGGCATTGGTCTGAGCCTCGACAGAGTGGTCTCTCTGTGTGTCTGCAAGGTCTTTCTGCTTTTCTTCCAGCTCCTGCATTAGCGTATTCCGCTCTGCCTGTGCGCTTCTGCTGTCATCCAGAGCAAGCTGGTCGATTCTGGCTTGCAGGTCTGCTATCTCCTTGACCTTATCGGCAATATCAGCTTCATAGTCGAACTCGTCCTTGGCGGACTCAATCATCTCTTTTCTTAGGTTTATAATCTTTTGATAAGCATCTATCTGCTTCTTATAGACTTCCTCGATGTAATCGATGATATTGTTCTTCGTCTCTTGAACCTGATAACCCAAATCCTCAATGGAGCTTGCGGCATCGATGTTGTCATCGTTAAGCTTCTCCGTTACATCTATCAGGCCTTCCGTTTCCTTACGCAAGGCATTGGTCGCTTCCTGCAGCGTGTCATACTTGCCAGCAGATGACGCCGTAAGCTCATTCAGATGTTCAAGGTTCTTAATATACAGCTCATTTGTTTCGCTGTTATACTCGACCTCAAACCCAAGCGCCCGAAGAGCACCGACATTGGATGCGATGGTGCTCTTTTTCAGCTCCATCAAATCCTTTTCAGCGGCCATCTCTTCTTTATAGGCATCAATCAAATCGCTTGATAGCTTAATTTTCTCAGCTGGGTCTTCCGCATACTTCAGCTTTTTCGCCAGAGAGTTTGCCCGTTCTTGTGCGGCCTGCAGCCGCTTCTCAGCTTCGTAATAAGCATCGATATCAGCGATATATTCTTCGACTGTTTTAATCTTGTCTTTTGTATCGCTGTCGCCATCTGAGCTGCCTCCGCTGCTGCTATCGCTTCTACTGCCATAAGAACTACCGGCAGAACCATAGATACTCGTCAGGTCAAGCCCACGCAGCGCCTCAAGGTTCTTGTAGGCGTTGACTGTCCGCTGTTTGAAATCTTCCAGCGCGGCGATACGCTGGGCGGACGCCTGCTCCTGTTGTGAAATCCAATTGTCAAGCGTTTCTGTTCCGACATAGGCTGCTGCACCATCAAAAGTTACGATAACATCCCCAGCATCAATCGAGGTGTTACCTGCGGCGCCAGATACTGCGGACTGGAAGTAGTGAGAAATACCCTGCCAGTTACCAGTCGTAGCATCTTTGACAGCTTGACTCAGTGCGCCCCAAACGCTGGAAGCAATGTTGCGAATCTTGGCAAACAGACTATTGCCGTAGCTGTTGGTTGCCTCAAGCGACTTGGAGAATCCTTGTGTATGTGCGCTTTTAATGGTATTCGCATATGGTTTCCAAATGTTCTCCGTTGCCTGCTGACCATACTCGTTCTCTTTGCCAAGTTTATTATTCAGAGCCTCTTCGTTTACGGTCAGCATACCGTTTTCCATCGCAACATAATTCCGGCCTTGCAGGTCGTTGAGCTCGTTCATTTTAGCGATAAGAGCCTCTTCCTGCTGAACCTGGCCGTTCACAGTCATGTTCTTGATATCGGCAATGATGTTCGCCTTTTCCGTTTCCATCGCAAGCTGGTCGTTGATAACCTGCTCGGTCGCTTTCAACTCTGCGATTTTCGTGTCAAGCTGCGCATCATATTCAGCTTCATTCATCTCAAGAACGCTGTTTAGCAACTGTCGCTGACCATCGATAGACCCATCAACAAACAGGTCTGCCTGTTCCAAAAGCTTCGGATACTGCAAGGCGAGATTGGCGAGCTGCTGCTTTGTCATGGCAGTGCCAGAGTTCAGTCTGTCCATTGCAGAGATGATGCTGTCAAGGCCATCCTTCGCACTATCCAGGCCGGATATCATATCGGAGAAATCGAGGGTGTTCACCATATCGGCGTTGGCATATTTCAGCCATTCGATTTTCTCCTGCAGTTCCTCAAAGGTCATGGAGCCTTCTTCGGAGATAATGTTATAAGCGATTTCCAGCTCCTGCGCGGACATTTCGCCTAAAAGCGCATCGTACTTGCCGCCAACGCCGCCGATAGCTTCTTTAACAGCAGCAAGCTGTCGCTCAACCGTATCGGTTTCTAATGAGAGTTTAAGGTATTTGATGGTATCATCGTCAAACCCGGCTGCTTCAAGGTCGCTGATAATCGCATTGACAGTTTCTTGGAATTCATCAACATTGATGTCACCGGCATCAAACAGCCCCTTCAGGTCGAACAGGCCAGTCATTGCATTTTGTACTTCCGGCGTTAGCTTGTCGATGAAGTCATTTATCTGAACCTTAATATCGGTAATGGCATCTTCATCGGGAACAATCTTTCCCCAGAAGTTTTTCTTCGTAACATCATCAACGCCAAAACGGTCAATAAAGTTGGAAACAATGTTTTGTGCTTCTGTACTTAAATCATCATAAGCAGCGTTGTTCTGCGCAACAAGCTTCAGCTGGTCAGCAACATCCTGATTGGCCTTTTCAAGCCCATCTCGTGCCTCACCATAACGGACAGCAGCGTTCTTTGTCTTTTCGACAGCAGCCTCAAAATCAGAGAGAGACTCGAAGCCAACTTCCGTATAGTCAATAGAGGCCGCAATCTTTCCAATATTGTGAGATACCTGGTCTGCATAGTCGTCCCAGAAATCGCCCCATTGGTAATAGCCGTACTCGTTGGTGTATTTTTCCAGCTCCTTGCCAATATCGGTTACTCCAAGAGCCTTCATAATCTGCTCGGACAAATATCGGCTCTTATTGTCTCCAGAGTTTCCTGCAAACTCGGGCGTCACATCTCTATCATTGACACGGAACATACCCCACATATTGTTTGACAAATCCGTATCAGTGGTTAGAATATCGCTGTTTTTCAGCTTATCATAAGATGCTGCATATCCTTTAATAACCTCAAAAAGTTTTTCTGTGGTTGTCATCTGACGAAGCTCGCTCTTATACTGCTGCTCCTGCAGCTCGATAGCTCGCTCAATCAGCTCATTCTTGTCTGCAAGATAACCGTTTTCAATGCTATAGCCTTCTGACAGTGCGGGAGAGATGTCCACAATCGTCTGAACGATTTGCTTATATCGGTCATACTCATCTGCTGTCAGTGAAATATTCTCACCATAGCGAGAGACACCGTGTGAAAGCGTCTCAAACTCTTCCTTCAACGACTGCAATTTATCGATGTTATCGGAGTTTGTTTGCCGGAACTCATTAAACGCATTGGTCAGCTCGTTTGCTTTTTCAATCGCTTCATCGCTGGCGTTAATCAAATGCGTAATGCCCGTGATGATTCCCTGAATCACCAATCCGATTCCCAACGAAATAAGCATATTGATGGCCGTATTGAGCGCCGTTACACCAATCGCGGCTGCCTTTGAGCTTGCACCAAACGCTTTGGTCTCTATGCCAGCCTGTTTGCAGTATGCTTTGTAGCCGGACATGGAGGCTTTGCCGCCCTTCAGAGACTTTAGATAGCCAGACAGAGCGTCGTCAGTACCATCAAGATATTTAATGAATATCTGCTGCGTCTGTATAGATGAGCCGAGAACCTTGTTATACTCGGCTATGTTTTTGCTTGCCGCAGACCAATCCGTAATGCCTCCGGAAAGCCCTACTTTACCGTCAACAACATCAAAGATTCCAAGGTTCTTTCCTTTGGCACCGCTATATGCGGTTACAGCGGCAGTGATTGTGGAAATCAAAGCAGGGAACGAACCCAGTTTATCAATGATTGCGGTCAGTGTTTCAAGAATCGCCGTCCCGCCATCTACAACACCCTTAACAAGCCCGGAGTTTACAAACGATGCAGAGAGTTTTTCAAATGCGGCCTGGAACTGCGCAACCTTACCATTGATAGAGTCGAGATACTTCTCATTTTCATTCAGTGCAGAACCCGCTGAATTCATCGCCACTTCAAGAACAGCCTCCGCATCTGCGAAGTTGTTCAGCAGTGATGCTACCACATTGCTGTTTCTTTTACCGCCAATCATCTCCATGATGTTGGCTTTGGTAATATCCGTAAGGTCTCCCCAAACTTTGGAAAGTTCCTTCAAAATCTGATAAGTGCTCTTGAAGGTGTTTTCGTCCAGCTGAATATCAACCCGTCCGCTGGTTAGCGCAAGAATTTCCTTTCTCAGCTTGGAGACACTTTCTGCCATACCTTCTGTGCTTTCACCAGCTTCTTCCGCTTCGGTCTTTGCCGCACGAAGATACATGGAAACGGTCTTCATAGTTGTACCGACCTTATCAGGGTCTTGCACAACATTGTTTGCCGCCGTTACCAAGGCAATGCTCTCGTCTAAGCTGTTACCGGCAGCTGCAAGAGCGGACGCTGAACGCACTAATGCGTCGCCCACACCCTTAGAAGAAATGGCAAATCGGTTGCCGACCTCATTGAATCTGTCAACAATGGTCATTACATTGGCAGCCTCAATGCCGAATGCTTTCATGGTAGAGATGACGCTCTCTGACGCCTCGGAAATATCATTGATGCCATCGCCAACATTTTTGTAGACCAGCGCAGCATCTGCTAACTCTGCCGCTTCGCTAATGGAGTAGCCCAGTCTCGCAAAGTCTGCTGTTGCCGTAATCGTATCAGTCAGCGTTGCCCCAAGGCTCTTGGCACGCACAGCCGCTTCATTGAAGAATCGAGTATAGGTCGCTCTGGTTTCATCGGTAACTTTCTTCAATTCGGTCATGGCCGCATCCAGCGCCCGTACATTGGTCACCATCTGCTTGAAGTTGTTGACCATGACCATCAGGCTTCTCGTCACCAGCATCCATCCGCCGAACTTCTTATAAGCGGATGAGATGATTCCTACAAGAGTATTGCCCTTCTTGCCGGACTCCGTAATGGAAGTATCCAGTGCGGCAAAATCAGACAGCAGCTTTCGCAAGTCTGTCTTGCTCATGCTCGTCATACCATCGGCGGCATTCTTACTGTCGTTCCATACACCGAGCAGCTGCTCTCGCATTAGCTTGAGCTGTTCCAGCTCCGTACCGTCAATGCGAGGATTCTTATCAATGTAAGTGCTGACTTTCTTATAAGCACTGATGACCTCGTTGATGGTCGCCATCTTCTCTTTGTTGGCGGCCTCTGCGCTCCTTGCCGCAGCAGCTTCTGCCGCAGCAGCTTCTTCCGCAGCCTGACGCTCAGCGTAAATCCGGTTGATGTTCTCCAGAATGGCTGCGCCTTCTGCTTCAAGACTCAGTCTGTACTCATCGCTTGTAGCCTCTTTGGACGCACGAACCGTCTCCACGCTCATCGCCCACAGGCGATACTGCTCCACCAACGATGCCACACGCTGGCTCTCGCTTTCAGACACACCGCTGTCAACCAGACCGTTCAAGCTTCTCTGTACAACAGTCTTCTGATGCCCAAGCGCCTCCATCTGTACCTTGAACGCTGCAACCTTGCGGGCGGCTTCGTCTGCTGCGTCGCCTGCGTCCTTCAGTTTTGACTTGACTTCGCCGATGTTTTCGGCGGTAAGGGTGACACTCGTCCCCTTATCAAGGTTGATTGTGTTAATGACGGCGCTTAACTGTTTCCTGAAATCAGTAATGGCACCGGCACCGATTTTAATCTTCGACAAATTGACATAGAATTTGCCGCTGTTGCTAATGGCATCCAGTTCCTTACGCAGCTGCTCGCCAAATGTTTTGGTGTCAACTGTCACGGTAGCCTTGATGTTCTTCATGATTTCAGCAAGCTCTTTGCGAATCAGAGCTTCACTGTCACCGTCTGCACCACCGCGAGCGACGCCGATTAGTAACCGTACATCTGCATCCATTGCCATCGTCATCACCGTCCTTTACGAAGAAAAGGCTTGGCACAAAGCCAAGCCTTTCAAAATTTATTGTTCATATATCTCTGCGGCAACCGCAGTTACATTGTAGTCAGAACCATAGTTCCCGTTGAAATCACTGATTGCCTGCTGGATAAACTTGAGCGCCTCACGCTCTTTTTTGCTGCGCACCCATGCAAAGTCTTCGTTGTGCAGCGAACGGCCAATCGCCTCTCCAGATGGTGAGTGACCATCCCACCAACCATATACATAGTTGGATGCGTGGTATCCGTTATTAAACAAAGCCACAATGTTGTCGATTCCGCCATAACTCGTAGCGTCGTTCTCAAGAGAATCACGATGTAGGTCGCCGCCAAAATATAAAGGAACCTCGAAGCCGTCTCCAATACGAATGATGCTTCCGCTGTCCATCTCGTCAATGTGCTTCATCACAGATTCAGGCAGGTCATAGCTTTTAGCCGTCATCTGAAGAACCTGTATAAACTTTGCGGCAGCTTCCCAGCCACGCTTTTCAGGAACGGTAGAATCTCCGGCGGCAGTTTTTTCTACGCCGTCTCTGGTGTATTCCGCCATCTTTTCCTGTAAGCGGGCTTGCCCCTGCGGAGACCTAATCCATGCGTTTAGCTTGCTTGACAAGCTCATTCTTTATAATCCTCTCTTTGTTCAAGAAAGGCCTGTACAAGCTTCTGCTCATCTACGCCGCCCTTATCAATAGCGCCAATCAGCTTCGCAACATCGCTGCCGTTTACCCCGGCAAACATCTCTGAAGTCTTTTTGGAAACATCCTCAAAGGATGCCGCAAGCTGCTGCATCTGCTTCTCAATCGCCATGATATTGGTGTTGCAGATGTAGTCGATTTTCTCATCAATCGCCCGAAGGATTTCATCAAACTGGGCGGAACTGATATGCTTGCTCACCATTGCCACAGCGTCCGTGTTGTAAATAAGCGTGTATCGATGCTCCAGATTCTCAGGGAGCGTGAAGTTTGCATATCGAGTCAAGAGGTTACTTTTAATCAGCAGGTCTTTGACCTCCGGCATATACCCCTCATCATGAAAACAACTGGACACAACATTGTCCACAAATGCCAGCATCTGTGCAATCGAAATCGTATGCTTGATAACGACCTCGTTACCAAACCAGTGTTCTGTCGTATTTGGAACAGCCTGTTCCTTCAGAACCTTATCAAAAGATGCAATCGAAATTCTTTTCTCTTTATCAGCCATTGTCTGCGTCCTCCTTTTTGTTCTTATTGCGCTTTTGTTCTTTGCGCAAAGTCTGTACGGTCTCATAGTCCAGCCAGCCGCCCCATTTTTTTACATAGGTAATCCATCGATAGCGCACATCTGGATAATTGTGCCAGAACATTTTTCGTTTGATTTTAGCAACGCTGTCCGGACAGCCCTTGGTATCAATCACCTCTGTATGTCCGTCGGCATACTCTATGTAGAAATCTGCCACATAGGTAATCGGTAACACCGTCTTACCATCGTGTGTGAACTTTGGTTGCAGTTCATATTTTTTCTGTAGTTCAAAATGAACCACATCACCGCTTTCCACTCTGGGACAAAGCACATCACGAAAATATTTCATCTCAAGCTGACTGTCGAACACAATTCCTGCGAATGTTCGTTTGTCTTTGTCTTTGTCAACATTGAATTTTGTTCTCGCCATATCTCTCCTAATAGAAAAAGGGAGGGCGGATTACTCCACCCTCCCGGTTACTTATTCCTCTTCCACAGGTTTCTCGCCGATAGGCTCAGCATCAACAACCACCTGTTCAATGACAGGCTCTGCGCACTTCTTGCGCTTGGTCTTCTTCTGCGGATTAACAACCCCACGAGATTCGTTAATCTTTTGCAGATAGATTGCACCGCACTCAGGCGAACAAGCTACTTCCTGCCAGCGAAAGACACCTGCGGCTCGATTGGCACTACGGCAGGCTTCATATTCCTTACCGCATACCCGGCATTTCTTGACCGCAGAAGCCATCTGTGTCACCAACTTTCTTAGGCAACATCCTCAGCGTTTGCACCGAAGATGGTATAAGTCCACAGGGCGCCGCTGGTGCCGCAGGCGCCAGACAGAGACTCTGCCTCAAACGCATGAACAGTCTGGTTATCGCCCATCTCGAAGCTGAACTCGCCGTTGAAGTCAGCCTTGGGGATATAGAACTGAATACGGAACACATTGGCGCACTTATCCTCGGCGAAAGCGTCAATGTACAGAGCACACTTGCCAGAGTAGTGGTCGCTCAGGTTCTCCAGAACATCGGCCTGAATCTGACGCATATAGAACACGACAATTTCAGTGCCATCGGCAATCTCGCCCTCGTTGAAGGCAAGCGCCTTGCTGGTGGGATTGTAGGTGAACACGCCCTCGGCAACTTCGGTGCCCTGAGTCAGCGTCTTGCCAAGAGTGCCGTTAGCGTTCTTAACATAAACAGACTCAATCTCGTTGCCGGTCGTACCGACGGCCTTGTACTGTGTGGCAGCCGCATTACCGGTAACGGTAAGATAATCCGTCCACTTCACAGTGGTCTTCTTATTCTCGAACTCGCTGCCAACCTGCAGTTCGAGCAGACCACCGGACACAAGACCATTGGTACCACTGACGGTAACAGCCTTGTTCTTCTTCAAAGAGTTCAGCTTGCGACCCTGCTTACCGGTAATATCGGTCTTCTCCTGAGTCTGTGCAATGGTCGCATTCTGCAGCTCATCCAGAGTGAACTTGTAGGCGCCTGTCACGATATCAAAAGCATTGATGGTCTCAAGGCTGGTGATAGTGATATCATTGATATTCATATAGACATTCCTCCTATTTATGGGTTAGCCAATTCCAATCGTCTTGGCTTAGGTCTTTTGCGCTGACTGTGCCAGCATAGATGCCGTGCATCTTGTTGTCATAGTCGATTTTCTTGATAATCTGTCGCACGCTTTCGTTGAACTGATAGATTGAAAGTTCTCGTGTCCCCTCAAATCCATAGTGGTACTGTTCTGTATTGACGAGCGCAACAATCAACTCCTCAAGTTGAGAAGCGTTTTCTCTGTTGCGCTGTCTGCGCATTTTTTTGCGTGCGCGTTCAATCATGTATTCTTTGGCTTCACCGTTGGCTGGTTTGCGATTATCCTTCTCAAGATGGTGAATTTTCCTGAGCGCACCGGCAATCTGTGCGTGAATGGCTCGGTCGATAACTACCCCTGAACTTTCATCGACCAACACGATGTTCCCGTTCTGCTCGTTTACGGCAGCTTGGAATCGTTTCAAATCAAGGTCTGCAAAAACAAGAGAGGTGTCTTGTTCTTTCAGGGTGCCGACCAAAAGAAGGAAAAGGTCATATTCATCAATGGTGGTAAAGTCGATTCCGATATCATCAAGCTGAACCATCATATCAATCGGCATGGCCGTCAGCATCGCCACAATGCTGTAGTACCCATCTTCACATTCCAGGATTTCTCCAACCGTTGGAATCTTGATGTGAATAGCATCATTGATGTCGTACTCACGCCGATAAAGCATATTTCTTGTGCGCATTTATCCGGTCTTCCTGTTGGATGGGACGGGCTTGCCCGTGGGCGATACCCGGTTGAAATCCTTTGCCTGGAATGTCATAACCTTTCCCTGATAATCCGTCACCGGAGCGAACCTTTTTACTGCGTATAAATCCATCTCGCCAAGCCCGTAGTATCTGCTTCCGTTTACCGCTTTAGCAATTTCAGAACACAGCCTGTCCACTCTGACGCCGCCCTTTGGCAGCTTCATCTTGCTTTTATGGGTAAAGACCCAAACATACAGAACGGGAATTAAAAAGGTTTTATTCAGCGACTTTTGTACATCCACATCGCAGCAGATAAAGGTCTGACCATGCTCAATGGTGTCCGGCACATATTCAAAGGGAAATACCTGTGAATATACAAACCTCTCCGGTTGGTCGCTGTCCTTGTAGTTGTCGTCCAAAAGACGAATGATTTCTGCATTTGTCAGCAGGTCATCCATCAACTGGTTCTTATAGTCATAGAACTCTTCAAGCTGCATCAGAACCACACCTTCTTTCCGCCGGGGGTGTCACCGCCCGGTGTTTCTCCGCCGTCTTTGCCGGACTCATCAGGCGTACTTTCCTGCCCTTCTCTCGGGAAGTACTTGTAATAGTTGGCAATGTGCAGTTCAAAGTTATCGGTGTCCTCGGTATTACATTCTGTCAGAACATAATTCAAAACGCCGGTTCCATTGAAGCTTCCGCCAAGCTTAAACGGCTTTGTCAGACGATAGGCGAGAATATTATGAGAGTCATAGTCATCAATCAAGAATCTGCTTTCGCGGTTCAACTGAATGGAGTACTCATCCTTTGCAATCGTCATGGACACTCTGGAGTCACCACGAACGACAATGTATTCGTTGTCGCCGTATTCACCGGTCAGGTATTTTGTTCCATCGGTGATGATGCACCATCGCTCAACAATCGTTCCATCAGCCGCTACCCAACGCAACAGATAATTACACTGCTGCATAGTGCCTTTGGCGTACAGTTCGCTGTTGGCATCCTTTTCTGTGATAAGCCAATAATTGTCCATCCAATGCACAAGGCCGCCGTGCGGCAAATCTTCTCCCGGCATTGTACACAGTGTTTTCATATTCAGATTGTCCGAATTGATAACTGCTAACTCGCGTGGCTGCCCATCGATAGTCAGCTTGTGGTAGGACAGACTTGAAGGAAGCTTTGTGTTCAAAAAGGCACACTCTCTACGCTTTACGGCGTCCCTTTTATTTGTGCCGTTTGCCGTCATTCTGGCCTGATAAGTACTCCAGGGATTCATTATGACACCTCCTGCTGTACGGCATACCTCGCTTTCAGCTTGTTGCAAATCGAAATGGCGCGAAACACCTCTCGCTTTACAACGCTTACTTCGCATTCGGGCGTATCAATCAGGTATTGCAAAATTGCAATCAATGACAGAAGAAGCGGGTCGTCGTGAATTGCTTCGATAAGCTCCTTACACCCAAGCAGTTCCGCCTGGAGACTTCTCATATAAACCTCCAATGAACTTTCTCCGCTTTCCTTAATAGGAAGAATCTTAAAGAAAAGATTTATGAGGGCGCGGAAATAGTTATTCAGCATCGTGGCGTCCATCGGCACGCCCACCGTGGTCTGAATCATCATATATGCAAGTCCGTCAAATCCCCGTGGTTGTACGAATACTCCCTCATCATATTCGTAAAATCCTTTTGAGCTGTTTTGTATGCGTTTCCAATCCGCATCAGCAGTTCGGCGGGGGAATAGGTGGTAAAATCTCTTGTGTTCAGAACGCTTTCAAGACTTTCCTGCCTGTATGTAAAAGGTTTCATCCACTGTACCAGCATACCTTCGGAAATAATATCTGCCAGCTCATCCAAATCTCCGTCGGCAATATCGATATCAAACTCACGAATGACATCGTCTCCGGTGGTCGAAAGGTCGTACTTGCAGATTTTTCTAAAAGCTGCGATGGCTCGCTTCATGTAACCGTCAATCAAAGAGTTGCGCTCAAATACACGCATATTGATGAAATCGAATTCTGATACTTTAGAGAGGAACGCCCCCGTGAACACATCATAAGAAACACTCATTCACCGTCACGCTCCTTTATCGTTCCACCAGCTCAACACCAAGACATTTCTCCAATGTGTTAATCACCCGGTTTGAATCGATTTCCTCCTCTGCGATAAGCTGCTTGGCGCGATACGCCACAGACTTCCGCTGTCCCTCTGAGAGCTTGGAAATAATATCCTCAATCTCGCCAACGGGTTTCTTGAACAACTGGTCGAAATCCTGAATGTTCAAAGAGTTCTTGTAATACTGTCTCATACCGAGATAGTCGATAACCCAGTCCTCATCAAACATGAACCAGTTGTTGATGAAATATTTCTTGTTGGAGTTCCTCGCGTTTTTCAATTCGCTCAGCTCCATATCCTGCTCTGCTCCAAAAGACTCCCAGCTCCAACGCTCGCCGGTGCGCTTGCTCTTATAAACAAGCCGTCCCTGAAAGCCGTTGCGAACAGTGATAATCTGATTGGGGTCAATCTCCTTCGGAACCACAGGCTTTTTTGTGGTTTCGGAGACTTCCGCAGCAGGCCGCTCTGCGGCGGCGCTTGTGCCCTCTGCCGGGCTGCGGCGTGCTCTGGGCTTGCTTACTGTTTCGTTAGACATAACATCTCCCTTTCATACATAATGCGGGGCTCGCAAGGAGCCCCGCTTTTGTCTGTTGTCTATCCGTTAGGCGATTTCGTAACGGCCAATACCGGCATTGCCGCCAGCAAGGACGATGCCCATGCCGTACTTCTCGCCATACAGGTATTCCTGCGTCAGGTCACCGTTGGCGGTAGGCTCACCCATGATAACAATGGGGTCACCTTCGTACACGCACTTGATGGGCTTGTCGTCACCGGCGATAATGGTCAGCATATCGTCTGCCAGCACGAAGTCGGTAGAGCCGACCTTATGACGCTGGGGAGCCACAACGACAGGAGTGCCATAGAACTTACCGGCGTAGCCCATGTTATACAGGTCTTCCTTCGCCTTGTCACCCAGAGGAGTGACATCCAGATTGCGGATTGCCTTCTTGGTGCCGATAATAGTAGCAGCCTTGCCACCGGCAGCGGCCTCAACATGAGCAATCAGGTCGAGCAGCTCGTCCTCATCGTATGCACCAGCGGCGGGGAAGTAGGTCACGCCACCGAAGTCCTGTGCAGATGCATTGCTCCACAGAGCATACACATCGTTGAGCAGCTTCTGACGGAAGGACTCAGCCACCTTGTTGATAAAGTGGTTAAAGTCAACACGACCGGAAAGCACACGGTTGAGTTCTTCGTAAATCTTCACAACCTTCAGTGAAGTGGGGATAGACACTTCGCTGAAGCCGCCAAGCCGCTGACGACGGATGCCCTGAGTGCCGTCCGCTGCCTCGGATACGATGAACAGGGTGCTGTCCTCCACTTCAAAGAGGTTCTTGTCACCCTCAGCGACATTGCGGAAATCAACCAGTGCGTTGAAATATTCATCGCCCTGCAGACCCTCCACAACGGTGCGGCTGAGGACTTCCTCAATCAGGGTAAACAGACCACTGCACTTGCCGTCACGAATATTTTTGTAATTCAGAGTTGTGCTGCCGCCATTGGCCTCAATCAGAGCCTTCTGCAAAAGCTCCATAGACTGACCAACGGAATACTGCTCAACATTGCCGTGATAAGCATCGACGGCAATCTTGATGATATCTTTCATTTCAGCCATAGTTATTCTCCTCCCTTCAAATTAACCGCCAACGGTCTCGGTCTTGCCAAGCTTGATGACATAGTAGGTGTAGCGACCGGCGACCTCGATATCTGCGCAGACACCAAGCCCGGTAGCAGCAGCATCAATCTTGCCACCAGTACCAATGCCGACCTTGGCGCCCTTGGTGGGAGCAGTACCGCCCACAAAACCCTCTTTGGTCACGGAGAAAATGTTGCGGCTGCGGGGGATATAACCACGCACTGCTTTACCGGCCTCGTTGATATACTCATCGAGATTCTTCTTGCGCTCATCGTACATAACCTCAACGCCAGCAACGATAGCGCACTCATTCAGGTCATCGTCCGCAGTAGCGGCGACAGCCTTCATCACCTCGCGCTCACCATCTTCATAACCCTGAAGCTTGACGATAACGCCGTTTTCAACCTCGGCGGGCTGACCGTCCGCACCATAAAAGCGCAGAGAAACGAGGTCAGCAGGCTGTTTGGTACCGCTCATCAAATCGGTACGGATAACTGTATAAGCCATAATCGACTCCTCCTTGTTGTTTATTTAATTGTGCTGACTTGGCTTAGAAAAGCCATACTCAGCAAACGCACCGCCATAAGGCTCCTGCGTCGGTTCTGCTCGCTGGATGGGCAGTTTGGGGGCTTTGGGTTCATAAGAGAACTTTGCGGTCACGCCGCTTCTGCCACGGATTGCGTAGCATTTTTCCTCCAAAACATCTGCCGTGTAGTCCATGCAGTGCTCACGCAAATTTTCAAATGCCTCGACGCCGACCAAGTCTTCAAACTGAGCGAAGACTTCATCCCGCTCGCCCTTGGCAATGGCGTTCTCGGTGTCTGTCTTAAACTGGCGCAAAGTGCCAAGCTCGTTCTCCATAGACGAAATCGTGTCGGAGGCGGTCTGGTACTTCTCCGCCCACTGGGTATCGTTTGCGGTGTACTTCTCAGCAACCTTTGCAAACATACCGCTGATGGGGTCAGCCTGCCCGCCCTCGTCAAACGGGACAAGTGCAAGCTTCATGCGTTTCTTACCGGCAAAATCAATGACCACATGGTCGCCATCCATTGAGTAGGGGAAACCGTAAAGATTCCAGTCCGTGACATCGGTTGCGTACACTTCGGACGCATCCCGGTCATAGTCCCAGAACCAATAGTGAGAATCCATACCCCAGCAGGTCTCAACCTTTTCTGCCTCCAGAGCGCCAAACAGCTCCTGACGGAACTGGCTTTCCAGGGCAAAGTTTTCAGTACCTTTCTCGGGTTCTGCTGCGGGAGCAGCGGTGGCGGGTTTCAACTCTTCAAACTTAGCCCGAAGCTCTTCCACGGAAAACTCCTCAATGTTGAAGTCAAGCATATCGGCAGTCAGGCCGAATTCTGCCATCAGTGCAACTTTCTGTTCCAATACCTCTTCTCCTCCTTCCGAATAATTTTGTGGGTGTATGCCAACCTCTTGCGAGGGTTGTGCTGTAGTAAACGAATCCTTGAATTCTCGCATCATCATTGCAAGCTGCTGTTTGAAATCATCACATGAGAACATCTCCAACGATGCTGATTCATAGCACGGCTTTGCCGTACCCAAGAGACAAAAGGCGGTAAACTCAAATCGGTCAATAACATATACGCCATCGACCATTCCACCCTCTTTCACGGTAATCTCCATAGATTCATCCGTGATGCCGTCATCTTTGATTTTGCGGTATGCTTCCTGCCGCTTCCAGATAAGCGCATCCACGCAGAGGTATTCATGCAGGCCGGAGTCATCTTCAATTTCCTCCCACCAATACTTTGCGCTTTCAGGAATCACGCCTACCGGCTGCGTGATATTCACAATCCGCATTCCATTATCGTCAGAGACAAGCTCCATATCATGTGACCCGATGGTATCTGATTCCCTGTCGTAGTTGCACACAATAGGACAGTTATAGATACTCGGCATACATCGTTCAAAGGTTTCCTTGCTGATGAAGCTGTTGTTGCGGTTTTTCCCGGTGTACGCTACACGGAGAACGCCGCTGTCAAAAGATGAATTGCGTTCAACAAGATTGCGTATCCCGGAAGAGAACACGATACTCATGTTTCTCTCGCCCATATCACAGTTCACCACCTTTGGCTAAAATAAATCCACGCTTTGTGCAAGCGTGGGTCAGAATGTCAGCGTGTCTGACAGTACATATCGAATATCCCCGTATTCAAAATTCAGATTGCCTGTATTCAAAAACACAAAGATATGTTTCTCGTTATTTTGCCCCAGCATTTCACATCCCATGGACAGCAGCTGGTCACGAGCATTCTCATCAAACACATAAATGAAATTCTCCATATACATACCTCCGATTAGCCCCAGTCATCAGAGTCTTCTCTGGACTGTTCGCCGGAGTCGGTCAGGTCACCCGTATCCTTCTGCGGAGCGCCTCCCTCATCGGTTGCTGCAGTGCTTGCAGAAGAACTCTGCGTAGAAGAACTCTGCAGCGGCTTAAACCGTTCGGCAAGACCGAGCACATCATTTTCAAGGAAGCTCATGCAATCGACTTCGCTCTGAGATAACCCCTGCGATGCTGCATACATGGAAATAAAGGGAAGACCATACTGGCACGCTTTGAGATACATATCTCCCAGCTCTTTCCTATTGAAAGGACTGCAATCAAGGAATGTAATTTTGAAATTCTTTCCGTACCCCTGATACTGAATGAAGCGGTTGACCATATCCTCAATGCTTTTTACAATGCCAAAGGTAACCGCTTGGTCTGCCTTAATAGAAAGCAGCAACGCATTTGCGGATGCTTTATCATTGTTGAACAGGAGTGAAGATACACCAGCCGCTGTAAAGAGATTCTGTTCAGCGTCAGAGATGGTATTCGTATCGCCGGTATTGGACTTCTCAAAGCTTATCTTGTTGATAGGCATGGGGGAGAGAACGCTGCCTATTTCCTCCGGCAGTACGGAATCCAGATTGCGCCAAAACTCTTTGGCCTTGTCCAAATCCATCTGCCATTCGCCGTCTTCATTGATACCAAGCGTCATAACCAGCATGGCATAGTTCTCAAGTGTGGTCTTGGTGAGCTTTAGCTGCTTATAATCTTCAAGGTCATACACCTCCCGCAGAATGCCTGCGAACGGAGGAATGGCATAATCCAGAATATCGTTGTTACACTTGATAGCGAAGGATGTCGGGGAGTCCAGCTCCTGCCACTTCCGCTGTCTGTTCTTCTGATAGACCTTGTACTTGGTCTGGAACTCTGTCGGATAGAACTCCAGATATTGTGAGTGACCATCAAAATAAGAAAAATCGAATGTCACATTCAGCACATTCCCCTCAATGGTCGATATGGCGCAGTAATCAGCCGGAAGTTGCTGGATGGTAATGCTGTCACTCGTGACCCACAGCGTTCCATAGAAAGTGTCCTCACGCAGACACACCGTCAATATCTTAGGAAACTGTGACCGCACATTCATTGCAGACATGGTATTCAAAACCTTTCTGTAATTGCGGTTGACCGATTTCATATTAACGGCCTTTGGGTCAATATGGTATGGAGAGACGACATACGCAAAATCGGAAAGGCCAGTGAAATACTGGATGAGCCTGCGGAAATGAGAGCTTGCCCCGTAGATATAAGTAACTGCTTTGCGCAGCTGCTTCTCATATCGGTACGGGTCGGTCAGATATGTAGCAATGTCGTCTTTCTTATATAGAGAAAATGTAGGCGCATTGGTGTTGTTGTTCAAATCCCTTGTAATCAAGTGATTGAGTAGGGCGAACTTTCTGGAGATACCAATCATGCCCTCCATATTGGTAGACTTGCCGTTTTCAGAACTACTCACTCAGGTATCACCACCTTTCTATTTTATTTTGGGCGGCTTAAACATGAAGATATCGCTGGAGTTAAACTCTGCCGCCTTTGTGCGGATAAGCTTACTCTCAAGCTGCGCCGCCACATAGTAGTTATAGCTAAGGCTGGAATAGCGGTCTTTCCGCATACCCGCCCGTTCAAAAATCTTTACCCGCCCGCCAGACTCGTCATGCTGTAGTTTGACAAGCTCGTCAACCAACAAGGTCGTGTGAATGTACGGCATTTGTAGTCTGACCTTCTCAGCCGGTGAAAGGCTGGCATATCCCCTGATTTCAGACAGGATATTTTCCGCCTCATACTCTGTAACGAGAAGGCGTATCTTACCGCTTCGGAAGCCCTCACGCAGCAGGACAGCGCATTCGGAGTTCAGCGCAGGATTGCCCTTGATTGCCCAAATTACTTTATCTGCTCCCTTTACCGTGCATCTGTCTGCCATCTCCTGATTATTACAACAGGACAGCGCAGGATAAATTTCGCCGCTTTCCGGGTCAACCATATCACGAACCAAAGCATCATACACGCCCAGGCCAAGTCCTGTGCAGTCCAGCACAATATAGTCGCAATCGAACTCGTCGTAAAGCTTGCGGATAACCAGAGCCTGGTCTTCTGTGTGAAGCCCCTCTGAGGAGTCACCATAAATGATATTGCTTGTGTACCTTCCGGATTTGGTTGGAAGCATCTGGTTGATGAACACAGCCGTCGCATCGTTGTTATGCTTTTTGCTGGACATCAACGCAATATCCGCAGATAAGATTCGTTTTTCACCAAGCTGCTTGGGTTGAATTTTGATTTTGTTGTTGCCAAGAAGAACTGAGACCCTCTCGGGTAGCATGGGATATTTAATACGCCTGTTCTTCGAGATAGAGTTGAACTCAAAGAACGAACCGTCAGTGTCGCCAAACCAAAGGGCGTCCATCTCCATGCTCCACTTCACTTCACTGAAGTCAGACTCTGCCATCTGGTCTGCCACATCCTCTTTGAACAGTAGCCCCTCTTGAATTGCCAGCTGATACGGGAATCCACATACAAAGTCCTTTCGCTTATCGTCCAGCATAAATCGGCAGTTATCCTCAGCTTTGGTATAAGACCAATGGTCTTTGAAGTAAGCAGAAGAAAGATACAGCGTTTTATTGCGCTCTGCCAAATGCTTGTAGGCGGGATTGTTCAGGTATCCGGGAAGTCTCGGATTCGTCAGGAACTTTCGGAGAATCGTATCAATAATATCCTTGGAGACCATGCGATACTCATCAATCAGCAGAATATTGGCACGATTACCTCGTGCATTATCGCTGGCAGTAACGACCTTAATAAATGAACCGTTCTTAAAAACAATCTGTGCATTGGTCGCATTTATCTTGGTCTGCTTATCGTCAATCTCATTACACAGCTCCGGTGAACATGGCCGCAATTCTGTTTGTATCTTTTCAAGCACATTGATACTCTGACCCCGTGTACCGGAGGCGATACATATCTTTGTACCTGGGTATAAAATACAGCGGATGCAGCAGAAGATTGCCGACAAAAATGTTTTGCCAAGACCTCGACTCGCAATAAAAACAAATGTCGTAGAGACATTCATCATTACCAGCAGAATTTTTTGAAAAAGATGTAAGTCAAGGTGCAGGTAGTCCTTCGCAAACCGATGGGGGTTCGCTCGGTAGTAGGCGCACCATACGGCGGCGCCACTCATAATGCGCTCTTGTCGCGTCACTCAGTCACGCCTGCCTTGTCCGAACTGAAAATGTCGTTAAACATTGTTTCGTCATCTTCGTCCTCATATTCAGGTCGTTCAATGCGCATCTTGGCAATTTCATCTTCATACAGCTTGCAGTATGTATTCTTGATGCCAAGCATTTTGCAAAGGTGACCCAGGAACCAAACCGTGATGTAGCGGACAATTCCGTCCACATCCTTCAGTTCCGGGTCTGGTTCTGGAATGGGCTTTGTGTTTTCCCACTTCCGAATCCACACGCCGAACGGCGTCCCATCGACCGCCGCATCTGCGCCTTCTTTTTTCTGCGCGGGCTTCAAGTTCATACTGCCAAGCAGCGTATTGAGTGCGTTGACATTCTTGTCAATCGCTTTACCCTGCGCACTGTCACGACTGATTGTCGCTTCCAAAATGCAAATCTGTTTATATAAAGACCGTTCGCTCGGTTCCACAACAGGAACGCCGTTTGTCCAGTCCTGGTAGCGCCGCTCAAGCTCTACATAAAAATCAGATGTAAATCCCGCACCCCAGAAATCTACAATCTTCTGGTCAACTGGTGTCTCTTCGATTTCATCCAATGCTTGGGGGCGCTCTTGGTAGATGACGCCGGAGCGCTGACAATCCAATGCATTGCCCTCTGCGATAGTATCGTCGAAAGTCTTGTCAATATATCGAATCAGATTGGTCTTCCCAATATAATTACGAATACGAGAGTTAACGCCTACGGTGCGCTCCACCATGTTGTAAATGTCTTCATTCCAATATAGGTCGAGCTTCATGCACATCCGGCGCATAGCCTCTTTGTCATCACCGATGGAGGCTCTGTACTGTTCATACATATCCTCCACACAGTCGTTGCAGATAGGCAGATAACCGGAGCCTCGGTACATCAGACTGTGGCTAACAGGGAAATACCCTTTCTTGCGGCTATACGATGTTCCGCATCTGCAACAGTAAAACTTCTGAGAAGTTTGGAGTAGCATTGAGTCATCTGTCGTCTTTTCAAGCTTTCTGCGTCTCGGGGTGTCTGCCATTTACATCAGCCCCCGTTTATGATTTCCCTCCCACAGCTTAACGGCCATACGCATTTTGTTGCCGGGGTAAAAGCGGGGAATCCAGTGCGCAGGGACATCGACCTTCTCACCGGTCTGTGGGTTCGGACAGCTTCGCGCCTTGCGCTCCAAAATATCGAAACAACCGAAGTTGTGAATTGAAATTGTATTGCCCTCTTCGAGGTTTTCCAAAATAAGATTGGTAAAATCATCAACAATGCTTGTGGCGGCCTTCTTCGTGTAGCCATGCCTGTCCACAAGCTGCTGGATTAAATCGACCCTTTTAATATCCATCCTTGCCTTCCTTTCCGTTACAGGTCTGACAGTGACTTCTGTGCGTCAGACCGAATATCACCATTCTCGTCAAAGTACTGCGAAATCTGTTCCTCTGCGCTCAGGTCTTTATAAACGCGAACCATGTCAGCAGATTCCCACCCGATGATGTCTTGAATGATATTGTCTGGCAAACCGAGCTTGGAAAGGTGCGTTGTAAAGTAATGCCGCAGACTGTGCCAGTAAAAATCTTCACCTGTCATCCTGCTAAAGGTGTTCGCCCAGCTGTTGAGCGTTGTCTCACTCATTTGTTCACTTGTCGTTCCAGCAGGAAACAGCCACTCACTTTCAATACCAAGTTCCGCTCGCTCATGCATCCAAGCGTCAAAATATGGTTTGAACTTTTTTGCCAGCGTGTAGCAGTAAATATATTTACCAAGACCAAACCCTTTTGTCTGAATCGGCTCACTTGTCTTGTACAATGCGCCACCGCATACAAGGTTACTGTCTTTGAAATCATCAACCCTGAATCGGCAAAGCTCTGCCTTACGCCGTCCGCTGCACATAGCGAGAGCTACAGCGCAAGCCTTTTTGTTTTGCCCTGAAGCAAGCAGGTCATCAAGAAGCTTGTCCAGCGCCTCATCGCTCCACACCGTTTTCTTTCGCACCTGTTGCATAGCAGGGTTCTCTATCTTTCTTACGGTTGAACGGAACCCCTTAAACTCATCTTCATCATCCAAGATGTTCTCCACATAATTGGAGAGCGAGGAAATCGCAGACTTCAATCGCCGCACACGAGCGGGAGAATTACCGTTCTCATTGATGAGCCAATGCTGATATGCAGCATAATCACGCTTGGATATTTTTGGGAAAAACTTATTCCCATTGTTCTGCAAATTCCAAACCCAGAAAATGTCCAGGTCATTTGCATAGCCCGCAATCGTCTTAGGGCTGCGCTGCACAGACTGCAGGTAGGCAATAAAATCCTGCTTTAGCCGGATGTTTTCCGGGTTGACCTGACTTAAAAGCTCAGGGCTTGTGATTTCGTTTTGCTTTGTTTTTCGGGGCATACAAGCCACCTCGCTTTCTATTGAATTAAAAACTGGTTGCGGGCATCGGAGTTGAACCGATTCCTCAAGGTTTATGAGACCTGCGACTTAACCGCTTGTCCTGCCCGCAATATGGTGGGAGAGGTTGGATTTGAACCAACGCAGCCCGAAGGCGGCAGATTTACAGTCTGCTGTAATTGACCGCTCTACCACTCTCCCAAAGTATGGTGAGGTCGGAGGGAATTGAACCCATCGTTACCGCCGTGAAAGGGCGGTGTCTTAGCCGCTTGACCACGACCCCATGTAAAAACTTATATTCTGCGTCAAAGCAAATGCGGCGGGGTGGAGAGGTTAGACGCAGAAGCCGAAAGCGACGCCAACACTGCCGGTGGCGCCGCCATAGTAGGCGTCGCCGGTGCTGTTGACAAAACAGAAATAACGGCTGTTGCCAGAAAAAGGAGAACGCTCCCACCAGTAGTAAGCGGAGCCACCCTTGTTCTTCACCTTCGAGTTACCTGCCTTGTAATATGCGTACTGCGTTCCTTCTCCAGAAACGGAGTAGGCGGTGGAACAAAAGCCTCGATGAAATCAGAAGAGGGCTGCCCATTGCGGACAGCCCTCGCGGGTTATTTATTGAAGTGAGACGCCGTAAGAACAGCGGACTCCGTCTGCATCGCAGACACATATCATCTGTTCTGCTTTCCCGTAAATTCGTTTCTGTACGCAGTAATCATCCATTCCGAGAAAGCTTCCCGCCATGATGGTCTTGACGCCTTGCACTTCATCAATCTTGTTATGGTGCAAGTGCCCGGACAGCACAGCGTACAGCGGAGTTCTTGCCATTGTCTGCAATGCCTGCACTTTGCTGGCGGAACCATCAAAATCTCCGTGGACGCCACAGTATGTCTTGCCACGGATATTGATAAGATACATGGTGCTGTCGATTTTGACGGAGCTTCCTTCCGCTGCACCAATCGTTACATTCTCAAAGTTCTGCAATCGTGCGCCGAGATACCACTCGACCAAGTCGTCTAAACGCTCGCTGAGCAAAGCGTCATCCTTGTTGGGCGTAATGCGGCTGTGATTGCCCGCCACACTGACAAACACCACAGACTTGAAATGCTTGCTCAGTTCGGAAATGAACTCTGCAATCAATTCTGAAACACCCTTGATTTGCTCAATCACATTCTCTTTGTTGGTGACAGCAATAGACTGGTGAATGTTGCCGCTGATAGCGTCGCCGTTTGACCAGACAATGCAATTCTCGCTGCCGTGAGTCTCACCAATAGCAACGACCTTGTCCAGATATCGGCACATCATCTCTCTGCACACATCTGAGTTGTATGTATTCCAATGGTTGTCCACATCCGCACCGTAATGGATGTCGTTGAGACTGACCAACAGGTCATTGTCGGACGACTCGATGTGGCACGGCTCATAGGCAAGGCGAGGTAAGTTTCCGTTCCTGACTGCCTCCACAAGAATCTCGTTAAGTTCCTCCTGTCGGGAACGCTCACGAATTAGTTTGTTGAATGCATTTCTCTGGTCAAAGAACTTCTGCCGTTCCTTGAGCAGCTCAATGCGTCTGGTCTCCAGTGCAGACAGCTGCTCTTCATCGCATACGGCGTCCTCACCGTCACGCTCAATAGCTTCGATGATGGTACGCATCCCGTACATCCTCTTCCGGACTTCACTGGAGTTGAAGCAGTTGCCCTCACCAAACAGACGCTCGCTCAAGTCCTCGTACTCATCGTCTATGGTGTGGTCAACCAGCTTTCCCATAACGATGTTGCGCATTTCTTTATAGCTTGCTGTATTGGTGCCTATGGCTTACACTCCCTTTCGTTTGTCACGAGGACGCTCCTGCCCACGCAGGCTGCGCAGCAGCCTTATGGGGGCGCCCTCCTCAACCATATAATAATGATGCCGTTTTGAGTCGCTCTTCATCGTGCGCACAATGTGAACACGGGGAAACTTCTCACGAATGGCCTCTTTTTCTGATAAAGTAATTGCAATCACTGAACTATCATCCTTTGCTTCAAATTTTTATTTTATAGATTTGCTTTTATCATTCATTACAACACCCCATCAAACACTCCCTTTTCCCTTGTGGCACAACGGTTTGACGGGGGTACTTTTTGTAAACAGATTCAGTTTTTCAAAGCCTGTCTTCGGCGCATTACTGAATTTACAATCTGTCTTGTGTGAAGCTCCACAGCGCAGTTGGGGCAATACTTCTGCGGACGGCCTTTGGCGGGCTCCTGCACCTTTACCGTCAGGCCACAGTTCTCGCACTCAAAGTACTGCCCACCATAATGCTTCATGTACTGATAGCCAAGGTTGCGGAAGTCCTGAATATGTATCGCTGTTTTACCGTTCTCCATAAAACACACCTGCACATTCAGGTTGTCAATCTTTTTGGAAAACCGAATAAAGCCAGCACTGCGCAGCTCTGCAAACATAAGGCTTTGCCTCTTGATAGAGGTGTTGATGTTTGCCATCTGCATGACTTCCTTATCGGAACTGTTTACCCAGTGATTGTTCTTGTCGGATGCGGCGTCCCAGTACTTGGCAACACACAACAGCGTGAACGCCAACCGCCGAAGCTGCTTTCCTTCAAGCGACTCAATCTTTCGCAGTTCGTTCTCGGTGATGTCAACCCCGTCCAACCGAATCAATGGAAACTTGGCGACATTCTTTGTCAGCTTGTCCAGAATATCCGACCACTGGACAAGCGAGACGGACGGGTCACACTGCAGCATAAAGGAGTCAAGCAATCGCCGAATCTCCTTTTTGCTGTACTGGTTCGCATAGTAGTATCTCGAAATACGGTTAAGCGTCTCCACGGGTTTCTGACCAAGCTCGTGGTTGTTCAACATTCTCTCCGCCCAGTCATATTCGTTAAGAACAATGCTCATTGAATTCCTCCAGTCTTTTTTGTCTCAGGGTAAAGCGATTCCCGCAGAACACGATTTCTCCGGCGGGGTCGATAGTCGGATAAGAAATCAATCCTTCGTGCTTGTTCAGCAGATTGCAGATGATTTCATTTCCGCACATCTCCCATGCAAACCGTTTGGTCGAGCTCTTCCGGTAACAAATGTCCAATACAATGTCACACAGGGCAAACCGATTGGAGCAAATCTTGCTGCACTCCTGCTCAAACTCAGTGCGCATTTCCATCATCTTTGAGAAGGTGTCATACTCGTCTACCCGTTCGTAGTTCGCAAACACAGCATAGCTGCGCAGCCGGTGGTTGTAATTCTCATATAGTTTCAAGATTGCGTTGTACTGTGAGCGGGTATAGGCGGTTCCACTTTTCATGACGGTATAATCAAACTCTGTTTCGGTGCCATGCCGTCCGAGATACCCATCAAACTCTTGCTCGAAACGGCGGCATATCCGGTTCATCACACAGTCGTGATTACCCACGGGCATCCGGGACTCGTAGTAGCGAAGGAAATCTTTCTGCCGGTCACTCAGTTCCGCAGGCGGCAGCTCCAGTAATTTATCTACCGTCATCTGGAATTCACGCATGGCATTTTTATTGGTGTTTTTTATGTATGTATTGTACTGCTTCATCAGCGCAGGATAGATAATACGCATGAAATACGGTTTCTTATCCGCTACGATTTTCTGATAAAAGCGGCGCTTGACAGGCTCGTCAATGGTGTTGACGCTGTGGCGGTCGTGCCATTCTCTCGGCATGGGCTTGGCAATAATACCTTTTGCCTTGTCGATAGCATTCTGCTGGAACAATTGCCCGCACTTGATACGATAATCAAGCACTTCGTATTCCTCGCTGCCCTTTTTGAATTGCGCCCGCACATCAAACATGGAGGTAATCCAGTTTGTTGTTTTTCCGATATCGTCGCCGAAGCTGTCGATATTCGCCTGAATGAAGTCTGCCTCGGTGACGATTTTCTTTTTGGCATTACGCTGCACACACATCAGCGCAGGAAGTTCTCTCAGGTTGCGGACGAGAACATCGTTATCGGTCAGCATCACAAGGTCGCCATCTTTGTCCATGCCATTCAGGGCATGGGCAGCAGTGTCCCACGAATTGAAGATAGTGCAGGTCGTCATATATTGATACCAGTAAGCAGCCGCTTCGCTGTGATTCGGATACACCAGCCGAATGTTATTGTGGCAGGTCATTGGTGCTCGATAGCAGGCAAGCTTCTGCGTGCCCTGTCGGCACCAGTACTGGTTATAGATTTCACCGGCTTTCAGCAGTCCCGTCACCGGCATGGCAAAGATGTGCTGGCAGAGAGAATAGGGGTCGCCGGATACGATGGAATAATTTCCGTGTACCTTCAATACACCTACCTTTGCCTCATTGATGCGGTTCTTTATCATCTGGTAGACGCTGCTCTGCACATAGGGGTCGTTGAGAATATGTGGTTCAATCATCAGCGCCTTTATGAAGTCATTTTCCATGCAGCCGACATTCTCTTCGTTCAGCCCTGCGCCTTTGAGAAACAGAACAGTCTTTACCCAATCTGCGTACAGCACATCCTTTATCTCATCCATCGTCGGCTTGATAAGTTGCTCCATATCCGCATCATCCAATTCATAACTCTGGATAAATTGGTAATTCAAGGTTCTTTCACTTTCCAGTTCTCTGGGACAAGTCTTCGCAACTCCGAAGGTATAGCCGTTCCTGAGACAGTTCTGCACATAGTCATCGCAGCTGTCATAGGCGTCCCACAGCTTCAGCATGGATGTTGTCAGTATCAGTTCCACATTCCGCACATCCACATCGTTGCCCCATGCGTCCTTGACAATGTAAGTCCCTGCGATATTCTCGGCGAAGTCCAAAAAGTCAAAGGTAAATACCATACCCTTCTCCCATGAGAATCTGGTGTTCACTCCGCTGACAAGGTAGTCAAGTTCAAGCTCCTCTGACCAACGCCTTGCCAGAGATGGAAGCATCAGACCATATCCGTCTGACTCCTTAAGCTGCACCGTCGTTTGCTTACGCTCCTCCATCACAGGTTCGCCGTCGCCCTCATCGTTCAGGTAGATGATATCGGACAAGAATTCCGTCTCACAATCGCTCACCACCAGAATACCGTGCGGCATAGACACGGGGATGGATGCGCTGCAAGTCAATGCGTTATAAGCTTCCAGTTTGGCAGGCACCATCGCCTTTTCCATATTGCGACCGTTGTTGATACGCCTGCGGATTTCATCTGCGTGCCGTTCGCTGACAAAGACAATCGTCTCATTCTTGACGCCGCCGTTCGTACCCAAGAGCCGCTGATACTTGATGCCGTTAATGCTGAATCCACGGCAAGCACGGTGGTAGTCTTTTTCCTTGTCGATGATTACGCACAGATAATCCGGCTTGAACTGGATGGTGTCTAACTGCGCATAAAGCTGCTTGATACGGCGGCGGTTCTGCACACTGTTCTGCTCTTTGCGCAGGCGCCGAATTTCCATCTTGATTTCCTTCGCTCTGACCTCAGCATCGGTAATCCCGTTCAGCTCATCCAGCCAGCGCAATACCTGGCTGTCTGCAAGCGAAATGACCTCATCGTTTCGCCGCGCTTCCGCTATAGGCAGCGTCAGCTTCCACTTGGCCTTTCGCAGTCTGCTGCTATGCAGTTTGAAGATATACTTCTGACATACTAACTGTTTTGCCAGACTTGCTCACCTCACAGTTGTATTATATTTAATTGCTATGATAGAAGAAAAATAAAAGCCTTACTCGTAGTCTTCGGCTGTATATTGGAACCATTCTCGGTAAAAGCGCATCCGCTCACGCTCTATGTATCGTTCCAGCTCCGCTTCATTTTCAAACGGGTTCTCAAGAATCTCCTCCTGCTTGAGCCACAGTTCATCGGAATCTTCATATGTATAAGGGTAACTATTCTGCAATCGTCTTTCCTCCGTTCGTCGTGTCTATCCAATTTATGAGCAACTCTCTCATGCGCTTGCTCGGTATGTATAGGTTAATGGGGCGGTCATCACGAATGGCACTTCTCCATATCCACTGCAGCATCTCTGACAGTGCGAAGGCATCCGCATCAATAGTAATATTCTGGGCATGGAAGAATTTCATGATGTTGGGGTCTGCAAACCGGTTGACCATGTAGGCCACATCGGTACGGTCTTTGTACTCATTGGTCGCTCTGGCACTGGTCTGTAAAAAGTTCTTTCGGAACCTTCCGGTTTTGCTGTCCACCAGTTTGTTTACATCACTCTTGTAGCAAGTCCACAGTCGTGTATCCTGACCACCGCCTTGGACACTTTGAAAGAACTTCTTCATGCCGTTTCGCAGCGTGCGAATCTCAGCGTTGTTATACCCCCGTTTGTCGTACCATGACTTGGACAGGGTATAAGTCTTGTCCCCAACAGCATTGAGCTTGGGACTGTCCACAATATGTATCAGGTCGTGGTAATCCAGGGGCGGCGGTTCGTCCGGCCTGTCAGAGAATCGATAGCCATTGGCGTCGCTCTCCACGCCAACTACTCTGTAGTCAAACCCGAAATAATCCAGGTATGCTTTCTGGTACTGCCCATTGAAAAGATAGGTCAGCATGAACACTTCATCAAATGAGCGAAGTAGTTCTGGGTTGAGAATGTTCAGCAGCGCATTGTCCAGCCGGAATAGTGAGCGGGTGTTTGCCATCTCCTTGTAATCGCTGAACCGCCCGGTGTACTCCTCATCTTTCCACTGGATGCATCCGTCTTCTAAAACTTCAGCGAGCTGTGTGACAATCAGGTCGAAATCCTTATCGGTGATATTCAACCTTTCTATCACTTGGATGCTCTCATCTACGATAAGAGAATAGTGCTTCTCTCGAATTAACTTCAGCGCCTCGTCGTCCATCAGATAAAACAGTGAATGCGTTGCGGAGACATTGTGTCCAAGACGAAGGTGGAGCTTCAACTCAGATGACTTGCTCATGTGGTCGCTGTCCGGCTGGTCAAAGTCGCAGCGTTCGCAGATACGCCCGACCTCGTCCAGATATGGGGTGATGTACAAAAACCGCTTGCTGTCCTTGTGCCGGTTCATGTAACGAATAGCTGCCGACGATTTACCTCTGCCCATACGGGCGTCAACAATAGTTATCTGGTTCATTTGGTGGTGTCATCACATCCTTTCTGCGTATTTTTGATTAACCAAACCATCCAAAAATTTTTAGGACACAAAAAAGCCGCTCGACTGGCTATACTGTCGCTATCAACGCAGCTCCTGTGACCTGCTTTGAGTAGCTTTTTTAATAGCTCTTTTTTCAAACTCCTCCTTCTTTATAACCTTTGAATCGAAAATCCTTGCAGCACAAGGACTTCCCGAAACGGCCAGGACACTCGGTGTGTCCTAACTTGTTTATCCGATATGCGATTATCAAGGTGCAGCAGATGGTCATTAGGCCATCAAAATCTCAGTCTCTCCAATGTCACTATCGACCAGATAGTTGTGATTGACGCTGCCGAGGTTGAGGTTCCGATAGGCTTCATCAATCTCTTCGCTGGTGATGCCGATGTAGTCCAGAGTCTGAGCAGCGGTGGAGTGACCAAATATTTTCTGGAGAAGCAGCAGCTTGCGGGGGTCGTTACCACTCATCACCATCTGATGATAGGCGAAGGTCTTACGCAGTGTGTGGGTCGCCATACGATTACCAAGGCCAAGGTCTTTAGCAATACCCTTAAGCATAAGGTCAACGGCCTGTTTGCTGATAGGCTTGTTTTCGTTCACTCCATTATTGGACTGGCTGCGGAACATATAGTCGCTGAGATGAACACCGGTCGTGTTCTCAAGATACAGGGTCACAGCTTCCACAACTGCTGTGTTAATGGTGATGTAGCGGTTGCGCTGACGCTTGCGGGTGTTTCTCGTCTTCTTTTCCAGAACCGGAAAGCGGTCACGGAAAGTACAATCATCATTGATGATGTGAGTGAACCGAAGCATACGGAGGTCACTGATACGAAGTCCAAAGTTGATACCAACAATGAACAGCATATTATCTCTGAACCGCTTTTGTCCAATCAGGAACTGAGAGATGCGGATGATGTCATCCATGCTCTTGATAGGTTCAGCGGAGTGCTCGACAGCAAGGTCGGTATGTACCTCTTCAGCAGCGGGGGCGATGAGGCCAGCCTTGAGCTTACGACAGCTCTGCTGAACGGTGGCGATGTCGATGACAGATGAGGGCTTAGCCTCCTGTGTGAAGTCGATGTGGATTATCTTAGCCATCGTAGCTCTCCTTTCTCAATCAAAATGTAGTCTATTTAATTATCTTGATTATACCGATATTATACCACATTCCTTTATGGAATGTAAGTATAATTAGTAGACAACATAGGGAAAACAGTGAAAAACAGAAGTATAAATAACAGCGGCGTAGTTAAGCCCTTTTCTCTTTTGGACAAGTTGAATCCTCCTCACAAGCATCCACGCAAAGGGCTTAACCAATCATGTTCCTCTGGACATTATTTGCCGAGAAAGCAAGTAAAATCAAGGCGTTTTGGGCTTGTAATAAAAAGTGATGGTTTGGGTCAGATGAACCGACTACATCTGTTTGCGCTGTCGGCGGGGGCTGAAAAGACCATAACCACCCCCCTACTTGCCATAGCACCGAAAAGGCAAGTAGAAACCACAGCGGCAACGGCGGCACGACAGGCGGCAAGCAAGGCGGGAACAGTTGCGACAGGGTACACCCCTTGCGGCTATGGGTGTATGTCAAAAAATTGTGTTGACATTGTATGCAAGTGGTGCTATACTTGTTCATGCCGAACGAGGCAAGCGGGACACCACAACACCACAACACCACCGCAAGCCAAAAACACCAACGGCAGAAAGGAAACACAAGATGAACACGAACACGAAAGCAACCGCACAGGCGAAAGCCAACACCACCACCGCAACCGCATTTGAAACCGTCAAGCGCAACTATGAAACCGCCCTTGCACAGGGCAAGGACACCGCACAGGAATTGACCGCCCTTGCAACCGCCGTTGCATACAGCGTTATCAACAAGTGCATTGACCCACAGCGCAAGACCGCCGCACAGCGGGACACCGCAAGCAACACCGGATTTAATCCCGCTATGGTAGCACTGAAAAGAGGGATAGCCGCTGACCTTGCCACGCTGGACAACACCCGCCGCAACGCCAACGCCGCAACCGCCACAACCTACAACGCCGACGGCGATTTAGTGACAGTGACGGCAGACAAGGACGCCGCCGCCGCCCTTGTTGACCTTATGGAAACCACCCTTTCGGACGGAATAGACCTTGTTCAGACCGCCGCCCTTGCCATTTTGGAACAAGCCGCCGAACACGCCAACGGCGAAAGTTGGCTTGATAGCAAGTACACCGTTCGCCGCTTGTCCCGCCGTGTCTATATCCGTTCGGACGAAAGTGCCGCATATAGGGACGATGAAACAACACCCATTCAAGAGGTTTACAGGGCTGTGCGGCAGGCCGTCCAAAATTCCCGCGCCGTTCAGACAGACCCCCGCAACGGGTACAGCTACATAGAGGACTTGACGGCGGACGGACTGGACACAATTTATCACCGTTTGAACAAGTACGCCGATTTAGGCGGGTACGATTGCAACGGCAACTATACCACCGACAGACAAGCCGCCGCCGACTATGAAACACTTGTTGCAAGTCTGAACTTGACCGACAGACAAGCGCAAATTTTCCGCTTGCGTATGCAGGGCAAGGGATACAAGGCGATAGCAACCTATTTAGGCGTAACGCAAAGGGCGATTGCAAAGACCGTGGGACAGATACAGACGAAAGCCACGGCGGCGGGACTGACCCCGCACGGACAGACCACCGCGCAGGACTAAACCGAACACGACACCGCACGAAAGGCGGGGGCGAAAAGCCCCCGCCCTTTTCTTTTGGACAGACCACCCGCAACCGCAAGGAACACCCGCCGCCCCGCCGCCTACAGGGTACACCCCTTGCGGTTAAGGGTGCAGGGCAAGACCCCGC
>ERZ824600.318-NODE-318-length-73356-cov-8.997831_pt1 | contig 73356 bp, 62 predicted proteins | sample MGYA00519933_ERZ824600 | MGnify/ENA primary metagenome ERZ824600 (study PRJEB31778, sample SAMEA3449178) | human gut metagenome | biome: human gut; feature: human-associated habitat; material: faeces | place: United Kingdom | collected 2010/2012 ...
TATCCTACTTCGGGGGTGGTTTCTTTGCAATGTCCTTTTTGGGCGGAATAGTTCATTAACGCGTGGTTTTGATTTTCGTTGTCTAAAACAGAAAGAAGCGGAAGAGGGTGGAGAACCGCATCTTACGATTCCGGCTGCCCCGCTTTGTCCGGCAGGTTTCGATGCGAAAGCGGTTAGCCAGCCTCTGCCTGGTCAAATTGCGCGTTATACAGGCTGGCGTAAAATCCACCGGCCGCCAACAGTTGCTCATGCGTCCCCTGTTCGACGATATCCCCGTCCCGCATCACTAGGATGATATCTGCATCCCGAATGGTGGAAAGCCGATGGGCAATGATAAAGCTGGTACGTCCCTGCATAAGATTGTCCATTGCCTTCTGGATGAGAAGTTCCGTTCGGGTGTCGACCGAACTGGTTGCTTCGTCGAGAATCAGAATTTTCGGATCCGCCAAAATAGCCCGTGCAATGGTCAGCAGCTGCTTTTGTCCCTGAGATACGTTGCTGGCTTCTTCGTTGAGAACCATCTGATAACCGTCTGGCAGGGTCTGGATAAAGTGGTGTACGTGAGCCGCTTTGGCCGCTTCAATGACCTCCTCGTCGGTTGCGTCAAGATGTCCATAGCGGATATTTTCCATAACCGTCCCATTGAACAGCCACGTATCCTGTAGCACCATACCGAACATTTCCCTTAGTTCGCTTCGGTTGAAATCACGGACATCATGACCATCCACATAAATAGCTCCGCCACTGACATCGTAAAATCGCAGTAGAAGCTTAACCATTGTGGTTTTTCCGGCACCGGTGGGTCCAACAATGGCCACCTTCTGGCCGGGCTGAACCAGCGCATTGAAGTCTTTTATAATCTGCTTGTCGGGCGTATAGCCGAAAGAGACATGGTCGAATTTTACGCGACCCTCCAGACCGTCGATAGAGACAGGATGGGTTACCACTTGATCTTCTTCCGCCTCTTCCAGAAAAGCAAAAACACGTTCGGCGGCGGCTGCCGTGGACTGCAGCATGTTCATTACCTGCGCTGCCTGTGAGATCGGTTGAGTAAAGTTACGAACATATTGGGTAAAAGACAGAATATCGCCCACCTCGATAGCCTTACGGATCACGAGCCAGCCCCCAAGTATCGAAACGACAACATACCCGAGATTGCCAATAAAGTTCATAATCGGCATCATTGTACCGGACAGGAACTGAGATTTCCAGGCGGAGCCGTACAGAGTGTTATTGGTTTTGTCAAACTGATCAATCACGTTTTTTTCGTTATTGAACACTTTGACTACATTATGCCCACCATAGACTTCTTCCACCTGCCCGTTTACATGCCCCAGATACTCCTGCTGAGCCTTAAAATACTTCTGTGAATGCTTGACAATAAAGGATATACACAGCAGGGAGATCGGCAGGATGACCAGTGCCGCCAGCGTCATCAAGGGGCTGATCGACAGCATCATAATCAGCACGCCGATTATCGTGGTAACCGAGGTAACGATCTGTGTCATGCTTTGGTTAAGACTCTGGCTGACCGTATCCACGTCGTTGGTTACGCGGGACAGCACTTCGCCATGGGTCATACCGTCAAAGTACTTCATAGGCAGACGATTGATTTTCTGGGAAATCTCTTTGCGAAGCCGATAGGAAATCCTTTGCGTGATACCGGTCATAATGATCCCCTGCAAAAACGAAAGCAGAGCACTCAGGATATAAAGAAACAGCAGAAACAGCAGGATATTCCCAAGCTTTTCGAAATCAATACCGCCGCCCTCTACACCGCTGATCTTGGCCACAAGCCCGTTGAAAATTTCGGTTGTGGCATTGCCGAGCTTTTTCGGGCCGATGATGGAGAAGACGGTGCTGCCGACAGCGAACAGGGCAACCAGGATAATCGGAACCGTATAGGAGGAAATGTATCTGAGCAGTTTGCCCATGGTTCCTTTAAAATCCTTTGCTTTTTCTCCGGGAATACCGCCTGGGCCGTGGCCCATGGGGCCTCCGGGACGACGAGGGGGACGTCTCATTTCGCTCATTTCTCCAATTCCTCCTTTGACATCTGTGAAGTCGCAATCTGCTGGTAAACTTCACAGGTCCTCAATAATTCCTCGTGCGTACCTTTCCCGACGATACGACCTTCATCCAGCACGATAATTTGATCCGCATGAAGAATTGTACTGATATGCTGAGCGACAATCAGAATGGTGCTGTTGCCGGCTTTCTCATGAAGTGCTCTACGCAGAGCACTATCTGTTTTATAGTCGAGTGCGGAAAAGCTATCGTCAAATATCAGAATTTCCGGTTTTGCGGCAATTGCCCGAGCAATGGATAACCGCTGCTTTTGTCCTCCAGAAACATTCGTGCCGCCCTGTGCGATTTCCGCATCGTAACCATCTGGCTTAGCCTGAATAAACTCAGTCGCCTGAGCAATCTGTGCAGCCTCAGCCATTTCTTCATCTCCGATTTCCTCGTGTCCGTATTTCAGATTAGAAGAAATTGTTCCCGAGAACAGTACGCCTTTTTGAGGAACATATCCGAGTCGAGCACGCAGATCATGCTGGGTCACTTGGCGAATATCCACTCCGTCTACTAGGATCTCTCCTTCAGTGACGTCATAGAACCGGGGCAGCAGATTGATCAGTGTGGATTTTCCGCTGCCGGTGCTTCCGATAAAGGCTGTGATCTGTCCAGGCAACGCGGTAAAATGAATATCCTCAAGTACGTTTTCCTGTGCTCCGGGATACCGGAAGGATACATGCCGGTACTCCACTACGCCTTTTTTGCTTTCATCAAACGACTTTGGATTAGCCGGATCCGCGATAACCGATGCGGTGGGATTATCCTTAAGCGCCTGTTCCAGGGCGGTCAGTTCGCTGCCATTAAGGAACTCTGCCCTGCCCTTGGCTTCTGTTCCGAGGTGAAGGAATACAAAAAAATCCCGGCAGCTATAAGGGACATGCCGGCGACGTAAGCACGGTGCTGCGTATCGCGATCACCGGACGGCGCAACACGCCGGATCTTTGTGCGATTATGCAATTGTTGGGAAAGGATCGTGTCATTGCCCGGCTGCGTGCCGCAAAAGCCCTTTGGACGGATTAAAGGGGTGCCTATTTTTTGCAGGGAGGAAGAACAACATTGACTGAAGCCGAAAAGAACACGCTTTCCGCCGAACCGGCCGGAAATTTTATCCACAGCATCATTGAAGAAGAATTGGCTCCGGGCGGGAGGTGTGAAGGCAAAACCATTGTCACGCGTTTTCCGCCGGAACCAAACGGCTATCTGCATATTGGCCACGCAAAAGCGATCTGCATTGATTTTGGGACAGCGCAAAAATACGGAGGCTGCTGCCACCTGCGTATGGACGACACCAACCCAACAAAAGAAGATGTGGAATATGTGGATTCCATTCAGGAGGATATCCGCTGGCTGGGTTTTGACTGGGGCAAGGATTTTTACTTTGCTTCGGACTATTTTGAAACCATGTACGAGTTGGCTGTCGGCCTGATTAAAAAAGGGCTGGCATACGTCTGCGAGCTCAGCCCGGATCAGATGCGGGAAAATCGCGGGGATCTGACCCATCCGGCAGTAAGTCCGTATCGCGATCGTCCTGTCGAAGAAAACCTCGATCTGTTCGCCCGGATGAAGGCGGGAGAGTTCGCCGATGGCCGTATGACGCTTCGCGCCAAAATTGATCTGGCCAGCGGCAATTTCAATATGCGTGATCCGGTAATCTACCGGATTCACCACGCCCATCACCACCGGCAGGGCGATAAATGGTGCATTTATCCGATGTACGATTATGCCCATCCGATTGAGGATATGATTGAGGGAATCACCCATTCTCTGTGTTCGTTGGAATTTGAGGATCATCGTCCGCTGTACAACTGGGTAGTCGAGAATGTAGACCTGGATGCCAAGCCCAGGCAGATTGAATTTGCACGGCTTAACCTCAATTATACGGTAATGTCCAAGCGAAAGCTCCGCCGGCTGGTGGAAGACGGCTATGTGAGCGGTTGGGATGATCCCCGCATGCCCACACTCAGCGGGCTGCGGCGCCGTGGATATACGCCGGCCTCCATTCGCAATTTTATTGAACGCGTAGGCGTCGCTAAGGTGTTCAGTACAGTGGAAGTGGCACTGCTGGAGCATTGCCTGCGGGAAGACCTGAATAAACATGCACGGCGGATGTGGAAGCAGGGACCCATGAAGTAACGTTTTCGCGCAACCTGTATATCGAGCGTGACGATTTCCTTGAGCAGCCGGTAAAAGGGTATTTCCGTATGTTTCCCGGGAACGAAGTACGGTTGAAATCCGCCTATGTGGTTAAATGCACCGGCGCGGTGAAGGACAAAGACGGCAACATCGTTGAGATACAGGCGGTCTATGATCCGGAGACCCGCGGCGGCAATACGCCGGACGGACGGCGGGTCAAGGGTACGATTCACTGGGTGGATGCCGAAACCGCTGTGGACGCGGAGGTACGGCTGTATTCTTCCTTATTTACTTCTCCCGATCCCGATGATGGCGACCAGGATTTCCTGGAATGCCTGAATCCGGATTCTCTGACCACACTGACCGGCTGCAAGCTGGAGGCATCTCTATCGGCAAGTCTGCCCGGGGATAGTTATCAATTCCTTCGTCTTGGCTATTTTTGCGCGGACAACCGGGACAGCGCAAAGACTCATCTGGTGTTCAACCGTTCAGTTTCCCTTAAGGACAGTTTTAATAAGTGATCTTCCGCTGCCACATCAGCCATTCGGCGTAACGCGTCCCGGTTTTGCGGAAATCGTACAGAAAACGCTTGCAGGCCATTTGCCTAGGGCCTGCAAGCGTTTTCTCTTGTCGCGCAAGGGAAGAAGTACCCCGGTTGTACCGGGTGGGAGAAAAGCTTTAGCAAAAGAAAAACATCCTGATGCAAAACAGTAAATGGCTTGGTGACCACATAACTAACGAACATCAGGAGGTTTTTAGCATGGGAGACATTAAAGAAACAGCACATTTGAAATGGAGATGGGAATACCACATTGTATTGTGGATTTATTTTTAAATTCCACTATTGCAACGGAAATTTATAATTTTGCCTTTATGCGGGCAAGCATTGGTCTGGGTGCGGCGCTGTCCACGCTGTTTATGATCAATGTTCTGCTGGATTTGCTGTTGATTTTAGGGGTGTTCAAATTGTTATCCAGCGGCAAAAGGAGACGTGTGTAAAATGAAAACCAGGAACAGGCGCACCGTTGCCCAGCGGCTTTTCACTGCAGACAATATCCAATTGCGGCGGATGACGGGCACATTTGTGTTTCGCGTATTTTTTTATTCGCTGGTGATCGGCTTGTCTTTTACTATGCTATATCCGCTGATTAAGGTATTACCCGCTGTGTTCAGCGACTTTTCCACATTAGACGATCCCAACGTGGTGTGGGTTCCGCTCAAGTTCTCGATTACCAGTTTTGCCGCCGCGTTTCGTATCGGCTTTGGTAACAACCTCGGAGGGATGCTTTGGTCGCTGTTGTATGCGGCGGTGATTGCGGCAATACAGGTAGCCTCCAGCACATTGGCGGGCTATTCGCTCGGACGTATTGAGTTTCCTCTGCGCGGATTCGTCATGGCGTTAGTGGTCGTAACCATCATTATGCCGCCGCAGGCGCTGCTGATTCCTCAATATATGCGGTTTCAGAAGTTCGATATCTTCGGTATCTTTACCGCAATTACGGGACAGCCGTTGAACCTGCTCAACAAGCCGTATACCCTGTATCTATTGTCGGCATTGGGGTTTGGTATCAAGCAGGGCATTTTCATTTTCATTTTTCGGCAGTTTTTCAAAGGATTACCTATTGAACTGGAAGAGGCGGCGTATATGGACGGTTGCGGATTTTACCGGACATTTTTTTGTATTTCGCTGCCAAACGCCCTGCCGGCACTGGTAACCGCATCATCGCTAGCTTTTGTGTGGAATTACGGTGATACCTATTACACGGGCTATTTTCATGCGGACGGCCCGTATATTGCTAGCCGTTTATCTACGGTTTTTTTAGTGCGGATATGCCGCAGATGTTGAACAACATTAGTCGATGGTATTCGATTCCGTATGCAACGGTGTATACGTTTGATGCGGTTAAATACGCGGCAGGCTTGTTGTACATTATTCCGATTTTGCTCTTTTTCTTTATCGCACAGCGACGGCTAGTGGAAAACTTTGAGCAAAGCGGCATCGTGGGTTGAGGACTCGAACCAGAGAAGTAGGAAGCAGGAGGAATAGATTTATGAGGGATATTGAATTGCCGGGATCAACCGGTATCCGTTTCGCTGCACGTCTGCAGGAGCGGCATCAAGTTGTGAAAGTGTTTGGCGCATCCGGTGCGTGGTGGGCGACCGGCATCGGCAGTCGTCCGTCCATACAGACGATTTTAGAGCTGCTGTATACGGATAAAGGGATCGGGTTGAACAATTACCGACACAATGTAGGCGGTGGACGTGCAGGCGGGCCGCGGGCAGATGACAAATCCGGCCCGGATGCATGGCGTGCGGTGCCGTGCCCCTTGCAGGCAGAGGGCACGTTAGCGCTTGCCGCCGACGCACCCGCATGGGAGGTTCTTAAAAAGCTGGTAGCATTGGGCACGGTGGAGGATTTTACTGTGTTTATGAACAGTCCGCCGGAAAGCATGACGATCAATGGCAAAACCTATGGTTCCGGTAATGGCTGCAATCTGCGGGAGGACTGCTATGAAGCTTATGCCGCATTTTGCGCGGATGTGACCGCCGCTTACATAGCCGCCGGGGTACCGGTGAAGTATATCAGCCCGTTCAATGAACCACAGTCGCAATGGGAGGCGGGATGGCAGGAAGGTTGTTATTTTTCGATGGAGCAGATTTTTTACATCAGCCGACTGCTTGTAGAAAAGCTGCGCGAACGGCAACTGCCCACCAAGATCAGTATCAATGAATCCGCTGCTCTGAACCGGGAAGACTATGTTTTTGACTTTTATCGCAAATTGCTTGCGGATGATACATTGTATCCGTATATCGATCATTTTGCCGGACACAGCTATCATACCTCGGCGGAAGATAAGTGCCGCCTGTATCGATATATACAGGATACCGCGCATGCGCTGGGGAAAGCACCTCTGCCTATCAATCAAACGGAATGGGCGGCGTGGCATCAGTATGAAACACTGGATGACGAGCGGCGGCTAGTCATGACAGGGCGGGTTTTGTACGAGGATCTGACGTTGCTTAATGTAGAAACATGGGAGTATTTTGCTGCCGTGGCACGCGGTCAGGATGCGCTGATCGTGGTGAAGGATCAAGATCCCGATTGGTTTATGACCACGCGCCATTTCTGGGCATTGGGTAATTACTCCAAGTTTATAAAAGGCTATACCCGTGTGGGCGTGGATGCACCGGATGCGCCGGAGGGCGTGTTGGCGTCGGTTTATTTGTCGCCGGATGAACGGCAGCTGGTGTTCGTGCTGGTAAATGAAACGGTGCACAAGCAAGCGGTGATTCTGGAGGGAATGCGACCGGAGCAGCGCGGCGTGGCGTATGAAACGTCTATGCAGCGCACCTGTGACACCCCGTGTGCACAGATAGATGGCGATGGCTTTTATACTTTGTCGCCGCGCTCGGTGACAACTGTTGTCTTTTCAATGTAAAATATAGGCGAAAGAAAGAATAGGGGGTTCCCCAATGGGTAAAGTATGGAAACGGTGTCGGCGGATAGGAACGTTTGTGTTGGCTGGCTTGATCATGATAAGTGCGACGGCCTGCAAAACCGAAACCGCAGGCTCCAGCGGTATTACGGCTTCGACAAACACATCCTCAACGGCATATCTCAATCAGGATATACAGCCGCGGTGTCTGCCAGATTCCGGACGGAGCGGCGCTCCACCAGCTTCATATCCAGTGTGGAGCGGGTAGCCTCCGGAAAGACCCTGCTGTCGGCGTATTGCTCGATGCAGTAGGCAAAGCGGTTGGCAATCATCTCGCCGAAGGCATCGAAGCGGTGCGCGATGGCGGAAACGCCGAGCAGACGCATCCAGGTGGCATCGTTATAGGCCAGAAAGCTGATCTGCTCAGGAACCCGCCATCCCAGGGACAGGATGGCGGAATAGGCGGGGAAGCACTCCTCGGCCACGGCAAAAACGGCAGTCGGCCTATATTCCAGCAAGCGTTTGGTGATTTCCGCTTCGTCGGCATTGCTGCTCAGAATCTGCAACGGATCTGCGGTCAGGCCGCGCTCGGCCAGCGCCTGGGCAAAATACCGGGAACGCACGTCGCCGCAGATGCAGAGAATGCGACGGTGCCCCCTTTGCAGCAGATAGTTGACGGCGGTAAAGGTTCCGCCGTAATCCTCCGGGTAAATACGGTCCATATCGGAATAGAAGGGGCCGTTGCACTGAATGAAGGCGGTGGTGGACTGCATGGAACGGATCATGGCCTCGTTGGAGTGGTCGATCGGCTGCAGCAGAACGCCCTCGACATGGATGCCCGAGGACTGCTGCAGAGCTGTCAGCTCCTCCTCGGGGGTGCTGGCGAAGCTGACAATCAGGCGATAGCCGCGCTGTTTAAGAGCAATCTCGCAGGAGCGCAGCAGATTCATGTTGAACTCAAACAGTACCTCCGAAAAGGAGTTCTGCGGGGTGGGGAGGATGACGCCGATGATCCCCGTTCGCCGCTTCTTGAGGCTTTGTGCCATGAGGTCGGGAGTGTAGTTGACCGATTGCGCATATTTGAGAATACGGGCACGCACCTCCGGCTTGACGGAGGCATTGGGGTTAAAGGCGCGGGAAACGGTGCCGTAGGACACCCCGCAGGCCTGTGCAATTTCTTTTAGCGTTGGCATGAAGCATCTTCTCCCGGTAATCCGTAATCGGATGAATTGTGAACGTTTTCTTTTATTATACCTTGTTTTGTACGCAGACACAAGAGATTTTAGAAAATAATAGGATTTTTTTGGAAAATTCCGGAGCTGCTTAAACTGAACAGGAAACTTGTAGGACATTCTGCCCAAACAAGCAAAAATAAATCGTAAAAAAGAGGATAAAATGCTTGACAAAGACGAAAACGCGTGCTATGATGTAGTCACAGTTGATTTGCAAACGTTGACAAATTCAAAGGCGCCGGATACGGGCAGAGAAAAAGCGGGGGCTTTGATCGGGAAGCCGAGGGAAGTGAGCTCCGGAAACGGGTGACGGGAGGACAGAGCCTGTCGTGCGGTTTTCGTTGCTATATCAGGAGATAAGCCGTCTTGGGCGCATTGCCGCACGAGGAGGGCGGCCGGGCGTGGCCGTCAATCGGCTGTGCTCCGCCGAAGCTTTTTTCCGACGGCCGCAGGAGACAGAAAACGGAAGCCAAAAACTCTGCCAGAATTCTCTAAAATTGCAAACGTTTACAGGTTGGGCAGAAGCAACGGAGCCGCCGGCCGGAGCGGCGTGGGGAGGCTGCGTGAGAAATGCGGCGGGCGTCGCAGGCAAAAATTCCGAACAGGTTGAAACGGTGTGAATGAGGATGAAAACAGAGTCTATGGGACATACGGTTTGGATCGAGCAGTGCGGAGACTATGCGCATAGCGACGGTTGGCGGCAGCGGTGGCAGAGCTACGGCAGCCGTCTGGAACTGCAGGAGGATGCCAATGGGTGGTGCCTGGTATGCACCGGTACGGAGGAGGAGTCCGGCGCGGGGACGGAGGAGCTGTTTCACGACCCCCGCTACTACAACGCGTGGAATGCGGTGCACGGAGCCTGCGGGCTGCGGCTGCGGATATACAGTGAGCACGAGGCTGCGCATGCCGTGTTGCATATCCGCTACAGCGAGGATCGCTGGCAGACCTCGGAGAACCGCTGGCGTCATGCCATGCCGCTGCGGGCGGGGCTCAACGACATTGTTCTCCCGTTTGACGATGGGCAGTGGACAGCCGAGGGACGGGAGTCCTACATAGAACCGGGGCCGGATACGGCGGATCTTCTGGCGGCACTGGCCATTCGGCGGACCGGACGGGGCAACACCTGGAAGCTGTATGCCGTCGGGTTTGAAACAAAGCCCTGCTCCGACGGCGGCGTGCCGCCCTTTCTGAGCGGCCTTACCCTGAAAGGAGCCCGCCTGGACCGGGAATTTTCCGGCGGGCAGCCGCGGTATATCGCCTGGGCCGATGAGGGCACGGAGGCGGTCGAGCTTTGGCCGGAGGTCCCCCCACGGGGGATTCTCCGCATCAATATGCGGCGTGCGGAGTCGGGACGGCCGTTTCGGCAGCCGCTGCGGCAGGGGCTGAATATTCTCCGGCTGCGGGTGGCCGACCGGGATATCGGACGGCGGAGCGAGACGGAGATTCACCTATACCGGTATTTCCGGGCGCGGGAGGCTTACCGCATCCCCCGCCGTCCGCAGTTTCATTATACGCCGCAGGCGCAGTGGATGAATGACCCGAACGGACTGATTTACAATGCGGTGACCGGAGAATATCACCTGTACTACCAGTTCAAGCCGGAGAGCAACCGTTACGGGGAGGAGCAGTGGGCCCATGCCGTATCGCGTGATCTGATGCACTGGACGGAGACGGGGACGGTGCTGTTCAAAAACGCCTGCTCGGGAAGCGGCGTCGTGGATCTGCAGAACGATTCCGGTCTGTTCAATGAGACGGTGAAGCCGGAGGAACGGCTGGTGTTTTTCTATAACGGCCTGAATGTGGCCTGCTCTCCGGACGGCGGATACAGCATGAAGGGAGTGCGGGGAACAGGTACGCCCGGCACCTTTGATCCGAAGGTGACGCGCTATACGGACGAAAACGGTGAGAATGCCGTGTGGCTGGCTATCGCCGGACTCGAGCACTACAAGCTGTGGACCTCGACGGATATGCGCCACTGGACCTATAACAGCACCACGGAAGATAAGGACGGTGTTCCGTTCGGCTTTGAGTGTCCGGACATCTATCCGCTGTATGTGGACGGCGATCCGCAGCGGCGGAAATGGGTCATCAACGAGGCGGGCATCCGGTACGTTTTCGGGGAGCTGTTACCGGATGAGGACGGACGGCTCCGGTTCCGAGCGGAGTCTGAGCATCTGATCTATAACGGAGAGTCCAAGGGCGCCGGAGGCAGCGGATTTCTCTATGCTTCACAGAGCTTCTTCAACGACCGGGAGCATCGCCGGATCACGGTCAGCTGGTTGGGAGACCACGAGGGGATCGACGGGGTGGAGGGCCGCTGCTGGATCGGTGCGCAGACGGTACCGATGGAGACCACCCTGGCAACCGTGCATGGGGCCCCGCTGCTGAAAAGCTATCCGATCCGCGAGGTGGAGAGCCTGCGGGACGGCGAGCTGCTGCGGGAGAACGTCGGCCGCCTGCCGGCGGGCACCGAGCGGACGGTTTGGAGCGGAGCGGAGCAGCTGACGGATACGGAGCTTTGCCTGTATCCGGATGCGGCGGCGGTATTCCGGTATTGCCTGAGGCAGCCGGACGGCCGGGAACTTCGGATTCTCTACGACTGCGAGCGGCAGGAGCTTGCGGTGGATACCACGGCGTGCGGCCGGTATTTCGGCGGCCGTCCGCATATGCGGCTGCGCCCGGAGGAGGACGGCAGCATCCGGCTGCGGATTTTGCTGGACGTCGGTATCGTGGAGGTATTCGGAAACCGCGGGGAAGCGGCAATCAGTACGCTGTTCGACGCCGATACCCCGTTTACGGAGGCGGCCGTTTCCGCAGAGGGCGGTGCGATTGTATTGCAGGAGGCGGTCACATACCGTCTGCGCTCCGTGTGGGAGAGTGCCTGTGAGGAACGGGCCGAAAAAACAGAGAAATAGGGAGAGAAACCTTTGAAACAGGAAAAACAGGCGGATTGGCTGCATTTTTGTGCGGAGGACGGGTGGTTCGGTGATCCGATGCCGCTGTATGCACAGGGAATCTACCATTTGTATTACACGAAGCGGTATAAGGAGAGGTCGGATACCTGCTGGGGACATCTGACCTCGCGGGACATGCTGCACTGGACGGAGGAGCCGGACTGCTTGGAGCCGGACGGGGAGGAGCCGAGTCTCTGCACCGGCTCGGTGGTGTATCACAACGGACGGTATTATGCGTTTTATGCCTCCACGGACCGCCACAATATCTACCATATTCTGTCGGCGGAGAGCGAGGACGGCCGGGTGTTTCGCAAGCATCGCCGCAGCCTGCTGCCCGAGGAGCGGGAGGGCTATCGGCGGGACGAGACCTGGAGGGATCCTCACGTGTTCTGGAATCCGGAGGAGCAGTGCTTCTGGATGCTGTTCTGTGCCCGCCGCCCGCAGGAACGTCCGAATACCTTTGCCGGTTCCCTGGGACTGGCAAAGTCGCACGATCTGGAGCACTGGGAGCTCTGTCCTCCGCTTTGGACGGAGGCGATGACGGTCGCGCCGGAATGCCCGGATCTGTACCGGGAAAACGGACGCTGGATTTTGCTCTATTACTGGCATTCCACCTGCATCCGCAGTGCCCTCTCTGCCTATGGTCCGTGGAAGCGGGGGGCGGTGCTGTCTCCCGACCATTTTGACTTTATGGCGGGAAAGCGGCTGTCCGACGGCAAGCGCACGCTTCTGTTCGGCTGGATTCCGCGCAAGCTCTGCGACTGCTCCGAGCGGGTCTGGGGCGGCGTGATGGCCTGTCCGCGGGAGCTGACGGTGGACGGAAGCGGAACGCCGCACAGCCGGTTTGTGCCGGAGCTTGACGTCCTGTTTTCTCAGCGGTACGATACGCTGGACGAAAACAGCCTGTGTGTTTCGTGCGGGGAATGGAGCTGGGAGAGCCGCGGCTTTTCGGCGGGAGCTTCCGACCGGGCCGCCTATGCCTATATGCTGTCAGCTCCGCAGAATTACCGGCTGACCTGCCGTATGCGCCTGCAGGGAGAGCATACCACCGGGCTGTGGCTGCTGCGGCTGCGGTCCTCGGAGCAGCGGCGTTCCTTTGCGGAGCCGGTGGACGAGGGCTATATGCTGCTGTTTGACCGGGCCGACGGCCTGCTGCGGCTGCGTGAGGCGTACCAGTGGGATCAGCGCCCCGATCTGGCGGCGATTCCGTGGAATCCCCGCGAGGGCGCATTTACGCAGGTGGATCTGCTGCTGCATAACGATATTTTGGAAATCAATCTGGACGAATCCGAAAGCCTTGTGTACCGTCTGATGAAGCATCAGGACGGCGGGCTGGCCTTCTGTGTACAGGACGGGGTCATGCAGCTGCAGGACGGGGTTCTGTGGACACGGGCCGAATCATAAAATCGGGAAAGGATGGAGTCATATGAAGGAGCGGACAGTGCGGCGCCGTCTGCGGCGGTTTTCGAGGGCTCAACGGTGGGCCGCGGCGGCGGGAGCGGCGGCTGTTGCCGCGGGGCTGCTGCTGGTGCTGGCTCCGTGGAAGGAATCCGATTCCGCATCGGTTCCGGTCATCCCGTTTGAGCAGGTGCTCGAGGACTTCACCGAGCCCGGGGATTACCGGGAGTATATACGGCAGTGCGCGGCCGGGAGCGAGACTGTAGCGGTGAATCTGGCCACGGCGGTCTGGAGTGGCGGAGACAGCCGCTTTGAGACGGGAATCGGCGGAGAGACCGCACGCGTTTTATATGCGCCGGAGACGGGAGATCTGACGCTGACCGTGGAGGTGCCTGCCGAGGGGCTATACCGGATTGCGGTGACCTATTATCCGGGCGCTCAGACGCAGAGTGATATTCAGCGGAGGGTGACGGTCAACGGAGAGCTTCCCTATGACGAGGCCAAAGCCGTGGGACTTCCGCTCTGCTGGGAGGATCGGGAGCGGGACCTGCGGGATGCGAACGGCAATGAGCTACGCTCCTCACAGGTGCAGAAATACCGCTGGCAGACCGCGGAGCTGCGGGACGATGAGGGCTATGTGACCGAGCCGCTCCTGTTCCGGTTTCGTCAGGGAACCAATACCCTGACGTTTACGGCCGTGCGGGAGAGCATGTATATCGGGGCGGTCACGCTGCGGCCTCCGCAGCAGCTTCCCTCCTATGCTCAGGTCGCGGCCGGCTACGGGACAGAGGGTGCCGTCACCGGGGTACAGCCGATCACGGTGCAGGGAGAGGCGGCCTTCGAAAAATCCGATGCCACGCTGTATCCCTCCTATGACCGCAGCACGCCCTCGACCGATCCCTACGATTCTGCGGTGTGGCGGCTGAATAAAATCGGAGGCAGCGCGTGGCAATATCCGGGACAGCGGCTCACATGGCAGTTCCGGGTGGAGACGAGCGGGCTCTATCGGCTGGAGCTGAAGGTACGGCAGAATCTGTATGAGGGGAGCGTTTCCTCCCGGCGGCTGCTGCTGGACGGAGAGGTGCCGTTTGCCGAGGCGGAAAGCCTGAAAATCGGCTATTCCTCCGGGTGGCAGAGCATCGTCCCGGGAGACGAAAACGGGGATTGGCTGTTTTATCTGGAGGCCGGGGAGCACACCGTCTCCCTGGAGGTGACGCTCGGGGAGCTGGGGCCGGTGCTGTATGCGGCGCGCAAGAGCCTGAACCGGCTGAATGCCATTTACCGTTCGATTGTGACGGTGACCGGCACCACGCCCGATCCGATGCGCGATTACCGCATGGCGGAGCTGCTTCCCGAGACGGTGCAGGAGATTGCCGCACAGGCGGCCGCCGTTTCGAGCATTTATCGGGAGCTCGTGGAGCGGATCGGCCAGAAGGGTGGCTCCATGTCCGTGCTGAATACGCTTACCTGGCAGATGCAGCGCATGGCGGAGGATCCGGAGATCATTCCGAAGCAGCTCAGCTATTTCAAGAGCAATATCGGAGCCTTCGGTACATGGCTGAATGAGGCCCTGCTGCAGCCGCTTGAGGTGGATTACATGACCTGGTGCGGGGCGGATACGGAGCTGCGCCGCCCGAACGCGGGGCTTTGGGCGACCGTGAAATTCCAGGCGGTCAGCTTTTACCGCTCCTTTTTCACCGACTACAACGCACTCGGAGACCGGGGAGAGGCGGCGGGACACACGGTGACGGTGTGGATTTCGAGTGGCCGCGACCAGGCCCAGGTGCTGAAATCGCTGTTGAACGATTCGTTCATTCCGCAGACGGGAACCGGTGTCAAGCTGGAGCTGGTGGCGCAGGGCACCCTGCTGACGGCGACCGTGGCGGGCATCGGCCCCGACGTGGCGCTCGGTCTCGGGCAGGGCGAGCCCGTCAACTATGCCCTGCGCGGTGCGGCGCTCTCTTTAAACGATATGCCCGGCTTTGCGGAGGTGCAGAGCCGGTTCCGTGAGGAGCTGTCGGTTCCCCTGTATTGGGACGGCCGCTGCTATGCGTTGCCGGAGACGCAGGGCTTTCCGGTGCTGTTCTATCGGACGGATATTCTGGAGGAGCTCGGGCTCTCCGTTCCGGATACGTGGGACGATGTCATCGGGATGCTCCCGATCCTTCAGAAGCACAGCATGACCTTCGGTCTGCCGAGCTCCACAGTGCTCAATCCGTCGGGAGGGCTCCCGGTATTCTACACGCTGTTGCTGCAAAACGGCAGCCGCATTTACCGCGATGATCCCGTTTCCTGTGCGCTGGATGAGGAAGGGGCGGTGGAGGCCTTCCGCCGCTGGACGGAGTTTTATCAGAATTACAGCCTGCCGCTGGAAACGGACTTTATGTCGCGCTTCCGTACCGGGGAGATCCCCGTCGGGGTATCGGATATTTCACTGTACAATTCGTTGGCGGTGACCGCGCCGGAGATCAAGGGCTTCTGGAAGATTGCCCCCGTTCCCGGAACAGTGCGGGAGGACGGCAGTGTCGATCATGCGGCGGTATACAGTGCCTCCTGCAGCATGATCCTGGCGGACAGCCGGTATCCCGAGGAGGCCTGGGAGTTTTTGGAGTGGTGGACGCGCACGGAGACGCAGACGCGGTATGCCCGGGAGATGGAGAGCATTCTCGGCTCCTCGGCCCGGTATATGGCGGCCAACCGGGAGACCTTCGCCGGGCTCAACTGGAGCTATGACGAGGCGGCGGTGCTGGAGGCGCAGCAGGCGGTATGCCGCGGGATTCCGGAGACGGCGGGAAGCTATTTTCTGCCGCGGCATCTGACCAATGCGTTCCGCCGGGTGGTGCTCCATTCCGCGGACGCGAAGGATACGCTGCTCGATTATGTGTATACCATCAATCAGGAAATTCAGATCAAGCGTGAGGAGTTCCATTTGGATTCCTGATGCCGCGAGGGAGGAAAGTGTCATGCCGAGGAGCTGCGGACGGGGAGACGGGAGCCTGCGGGGAACCGTATGGCGGGAAATATGGGATAACAGGGACTGCTATCTGTATCTGCTGCCGTTTTACGCCATCTTTCTGCTGTTTGTGGTGCTGCCCGTTTTGATTTCGATCTTTTTCAGCTTTACTTACTATAACGTGTTTCAGTCTCCCGAGTGGGTCGGCTGGAAGAATTACATCCACCTGCTGGCATCGGACGAGGTATTCCTTCAGGCGGTCAAGAACACCTTTCTGATTGCACTTGTTACGGGGCCGGTCGGCTATTTCGTGTCGCTGATGGTGGCGTGGCTGATCAGCGATCTGCGGCCCGGGCTGCGGGCCGTGATGGTGACGGTAATGTATGCACCCTCGATTTCGGGCGGAGCCTTCGCGGTGTGGAAGCTGTTCTTCAGCGGCGACTCCTACGGCTATATCAACAGCCTGCTGCTGCGGTTCGGACTGGTCAGCTCTCCGGTGCAGTTTCTGACGGACAGCCGCTATATGATCTGGGTCTGTATTCTTGTGACCGTCTGGATGAGCCTCGGTGCCGGATTTCTGTCGTTCGTCTCGGGCTTTCAGACGATCGACCGCAGCATGTATGAGGCGGGCTATGTGGAGGGCATCCGCAACCGCTGGCAGGAGCTGTGGTACATTACGCTGCCGACCATGAAGCCGCAGCTGATGTTCGGCGCGGTGATGAGCATCACCTCCGCATTTTCCTGCGGCGATGTTTCGACCAATCTGTTCGGATTCCCGAGCACGGATTATGCGGCCCATACCGTCATCAACCACATGGTGGATTACGGTACGACCCGCATGGATATGGGCTATGCCTGCACGATTGCCACACTGCTGTTTGCGGTGATGATCGGTGCCAACCAGATGATTCAAAGGCTGCTTGAGAAGGTGGGGAGATAGACGATGACGGAAAAAGCAACGCTTCCGCGTGAGACCCGGCCGGGGGCGGTCGGACAGTCGCATGCCGGACGCTTTTGGGGACTTTTGGTGCTCTGCCTGCTGGGCAGCGCCATGGTGCTGCCGCTGATCTATGTGGTGTGCAATGCGTTCAAGCCGCTGGATGAGCTGTATGTTTTTCCGCCGCGCTTTTTCGTGCGCAACCCCACCGTCGGGAATTTCCGCGCACTGGCCAACCTGCTCGGAGAGTCTCAGGTGCCAATGATCCGCTATATCTTCAACACGATTTTTGTGACGGCCGTGGCGACGGGACTGCATCTGCTGATTGCTTCCCTGGCGGCCTTTACACTGGAAAAGCGGAAATTTCCCGGTCGGCAGCTGCTGTTTCGGATGGTGGTGCTGGCGCTGATGTTCTCCACGGCCATCACCTCGATCCCGAACTACATCATCATGGAGCGCCTCGGCTGGATCGATACCTACTGGTCGCTGATTGTGCCGGCGATTGCCTCTCCGATCGGCCTGTTTCTGATGAAGCAGTTTATGAGCACCGTTCCGGACAGCCTGCTGGAGGCGGCCCGCATCGACGGGGCCTCCGAATGGCAGAGCTTTCTGCGGATTGCCATGCCTTGCGTCAAGCCGGCCTGGCTGACGCTGATTATTTTTTCGTTCCAGAATCTGTGGCCCATCACCGGCGGCACCTACATCTTTTCGGAGGAGCTGAAGCCGCTGAACTACGCTTTGAATCAGATTCTGAGCGGCGGCATCGTGCGGGCCGGTGCCGGGGCGGCGGGAACCCTGTTCATGGTCATTCCGCCGGTGGTCGTGTTCATCGTGTCGCAGAAAAACATTCTGTACACCATGGCTTCGTCGGGCATCAAGGAATAAGAGGTGGCTTTATGAAACGCATGGCGGCTCTGGCGGCCGGAATGATATTGGCAATGGCTCCGCTGTGGAGCGCGGGCGCGGAAAATGCATTTCCGAGCTATGTGTACGATACCCAGGGGGATGCGGTCGGCGCACCGGCCGCCGTCTATCTGGATCGCACCGTCACCGGCACGGAGACGGGCACCTCCCCGTTTTCCTCCCCCGGCGAGGTGATGTATGCCGAAAACGGGCACCTCTATGTGGCGGATACCGGCAATTCCCGCGTGGTGCAGCTGGACGGACAGCTCCGGTGTGTGCGTGTATACGAGGGGGCGACGGCCGAGGGAGAGAGCATCAGCTTTTCGCTTCCCAAGGGGATTTTTGTGCGGGACGGACTGCTGTATGTCTGCGATACCGGGAATCACCGGGTGGTGGTGATGGACGGCGAAGGACGCCTGGTCCGCCTCATCGGCACCCCGGACTCCCCGCTGTTTCAGTCGGATTTTGTGTTCAACCCGCGTCGGATCTTAGTGGATGCCTACGGGCGGATCTTTGTAATCTCCGAGGGCTTCAACCAGGGTTTGATCCAACTCGACCGGGATGGCGGATTTGTGTCCTTTTACGGGGCCGCCAAGGTGACGGTCTCGGTGACGGAGTATTTTTGGCGACTGATTTCCACCAAGGCCCAGGTGGACCGTACCTATGCCTTTGTGCCGACGGAATATAACGGCATGGCCGTGGACAGCAGCAATTTTATCTATGTCACCACCAACGCCTATTCACAAAACGACTATCAGGCCGGGAAAATTACCCCTTTGCGCAAGCTCAATGCGGAGGGCAACGATATTCTGGTGACGGGAGGGACGGTTCGTCCCTACGGAGATACCGCGTTTGTCCAGACCGGCTCCTACCGGGGAGCCTCCAGTCTGGTGGATGTCTGCGCGTTGCCGTATGGGGCCTATGCCGTTCTGGACAGCAACCGCGGCCGCTTCTTTGTCTATAACGCGGGCGGGGAGCTGCTGTTTGAGGGCGGAGGCCCGGGGCAGGTCAACGGCCTGTTTCAGGTGCCGGTTTCCATGACCTACGGAGACGGAGCGCTGTATATTCTGGATTCCTCCAAGGCGACGCTGACGCGGTATGCACTGAACGACTACGGCCGACAGCTTCTGCTGGCGGCAGAGTATCACGAGAAAAACCAATACGATGCCGAGGAGGCGGTGTGGCAGTCTGTTCTGCAGGAAAACCGGTTCAGCCGGATCGCGCTGACCGGCCTCGGTAAGGCGGAATACCGGCGGCAGAATTATGAGCAGGCCATGGAGTATTTCCGCCGCGCGGAGGACACCGCCAATTACTCCAAGGCCTTCCGCAAATACCGGATGCTGTGTATCGAAGCAGGCTTTGCTCCGTTTATGGTGGTGCTGGTGTGCGGTATTGCCGCGCTGGTGCTGCTGCGGAGGCTGTGGAAGCGCAAGGTGCCGCAGCCGCAGCCCGGCTCATTCCGTGCGCAGCTTGGGTATGCACGCCATACGGCCGTTCACCCCTTCGACGGATTCTGGGATCTGCGCCGTGAGGGCAAGGGCAGCCTGGCGGCGGCGCTGACATGGCTTTCCCTGGGCTCGGTGGCCATTGCCGTATATGCGCGTTACTGCGGCTTCATTTTCCGCACCACCTGCCCCGAGGAGGTCAATGTGCTGCTGGAGCTGCTGAAGCTGTGGGCTCCCGTGCTGCTGTTCTGCGTCTGCAACTGGTGCGTCACCTCCCTGATGGAGGGAGAGGGCTCGTTCCGGGATATTGTGATGGCGGCCGGCTATGCGTCCTTCCCACTGGTGCTGCTGTTTCCGATTGCCACGCTGCTCAGCCGTATCCTGACGCAGGATGAGGGAGATATCTACCGGGTGCTGCTGACGGTGGCCCTGCTGTGGATGCTCGCACTGCTGGTGTGCGCCAATCGGCAGATTCATAACTATTCCATGTCCAAATCGGTGGCGGTGCTGGGCATCACCGTGGCGGTCATGGCGTTCGTGGTATTTTTGCTGGTACTCGTGTTTGCCTTTGCCGGGCAGATAGCCGCGTTTGTATCGGATATTTATACCGAAATCTCATTGCGGATGTGAAGCGGAAAGGAGTGACCGGAAGATGACAGCCTTTCTGAAGCGTGCCGTGAGCGGGCTGACAGCTCTTTGCCTGTGTGCGGCGCTCTGTACGGGATGCGCCGGGACGACAACTCCCGGGACGGCGGAGATTGACTATATTGTCCACGGAACCGCCGAAAACGATGTGAGCCGGACGGAATACCGGAGGATGGCGGAAAATGCGGAGCTGGCGTTGTATGTCAATCCGGATACGACGGCCTTTCGTGTGGAGGTCAAGGAGGATGGATACGTCTGGTCTTCCTCCGATGAGGAGGAGCCGGAGCTGTTTTCACTCTCCTTTCAGGCGGCGGACGGAACGCTGCGCTCCTTTTCGGCCTATGCGGATGCCGTAAAAAACGGGCAGTACCGCATTCGGACCATCGAAAACGGAGTCTGTGTGACCTATTCCCTCGGCAATGTGCGCCGTAAGCTGTATAATCCGCCCGTTGTGGCGGCCGCGCGCTATGAGGAGCTCCTCGGCCGCTCCAACGCGGCGGGTCAGCGGCTGCTGAAAACCCTGTATTATGCGGTGGACTGGGATACCTTGACCGCCGCCAAGCGGGCCGATCTCTCCGGGCGGTATCCGGGGGCGGTCGGGCATGCGGTGTATCTGCTGCGCAACACCTCGCTGCCGTCGACGCAGCAGCAGGCGCTGCACGATGCGCTTGTGGCGGCGGGCTACACCGAGGAGCAATACTCGGAGGATCTGGTGCTGTCCGGCGGAGAGACGCGGGATACCGAGCCGAAAATCAACGTGTCGCTCTATCTGACCCTGGACGGCGCCTCCCTGCAGGCGGAGGTCCCGCTGTCGGAAATGCAGTATGACCGCTCGCTGATGATCCCGGATACTCTCGAGCTTCTCACGAACTTCGGGCGTCCGAAGGAGGGGGAGACCGGCTATTTTCTGCTGCCGGACGGCTCCGGCTCGCTGATGGAGTTTTACAACGGCAAGGACGGCCTGAACGATTACCGGGTGCCGATTTACGGGGAGGATCTGACGGTCGGACAGTCGGAAATAACGCGGGATGAGGTCCCCGCCGTGTTCCCCGTGTTCGGCTGTGTCCGCGGCGACCACGCCTTCTTTACGGAGCTCTCCGAGGGAGAGGCGCTGGCATATGTACACGCCATGCCCGGAGGCAGCCGCCAGCGCCCGGCGGTGTTTGCGGAATACGGCATCCACCGGAAGGCGCAGGTGGAGACCATCACCAACGCCTCGGCCAATACGGCACCGGAATACTACGCCCTCTATCAGGACACCGCCTATGCGGGCAGCATCCGGCAGAGCTATTCCTTCCTGAGCGGGGAGGAGGCCGGCTATGTCGGTATGGCGCGGCTGTACCGGCAGCGGCTGTTCGGTGACCGGGAGGCCTCCGCGGCGGCCGAGCGTCCGCTGTTCCTCAATGTCATCGGTGCGGTGGAGACCAGGCATAACGTACTCGGAATTTCCTATACGACACAGACGGCGCTCTCGACCTGCGCGGGGATAGAGGCCATGTGCGGCGCACTGCGGGAGGAGGGGATTTCTCCCGTCCTGCGGCTGAAGGGCCTGTGGAACGGCGGAGTGCATCAACAGCTGCTGCGCCGCCTGAAGGCGGAGCGCGGAGTCGGCACGGAGCAGGAGCTGGAGACTCTGTACCGCACGCTGTCCGCACAGGGGATTGCCGTGTATCCGGATACGGAGCTGCAGCTTGTGTATGCGGGCGGGATGGGAAGCGGCCTGAGCCGCCGCACGGATGCGGCCTGGCTTTTGGAAAAATCGCCGGCGAAGCTCTACCCCTTCGATCCGGCCCTGTTCCGGCAGGACACGGACAAACGGCCGTATTACGCCGTCAATATGACCGCGGTCGGCCGTCAGGCGGCTGCGGTGCAGGCGCTGTGGAAGGATAGGGGGTGGGGCCGTCTGTCGGTCGGCAGTATCGGCTCGGCGCTGTACGGAGATTACCATCCCGGAGCGACCGAGGACCGCCAGACGGTGCTGAACCGTCAAAAGGAGTTGCTGCGAGAGCTCGGGGAGCAGATTCCGGGGCTTATGCTTTCGGGCGGAACGGCGGCGCTGCTGCCGTATGCGGAGAGCGTGCTGGAGCTGCCGCTTTCGTCGGCCGGGTACGATATCACCGATCGCTCGGTGCCGTTTACGGCGATGGTGCTGTCGGGGTATGTGAACTATACGGGGCCGGATCTGAGCGTATCCTGCACCGGAGACCGGGACTGGCTGATCTTGCTGGAGACCGGTGCCGCTCCCTATTACACCGTCTGCACCGAGGATACCGAGGTGCTGATGAACAGCGAATTCTCCGACTGGTACGCCATCGAATATGCGGCCGCCCGGGAACGGATCACGGAGACCTGCCGTAGGCTGTCGGCCGTGGGCAGAGACCTGTTCGGCCGGCGGATCACGGACCATTTTGAGCTGCAGCCGCAGGTGAACTGTACGGTGTTTGAGGACGGCAGCGCCGTCATCGTGAATTATTCCGGGGCCGAGGTGCTCTATGCCGGACAGACAGTGGCGGCTCACAGCGCCGTGCGGTGCATGGCGGATGCAGTAACGGGAGGGGATGCCTCATGAAAAGCAGAATACGGAGGCTCAGCTATCAGGGGCGGAGACGGTGGCAGGGAATGCTGTTTGTACTGCCGCTCATGATCGGACTGCTTCTGTTCGGCGTGATCCCGCTGATCCGCGCGCTGGTGTTCAGCTTCTGCGAGCTGAAGGTGACCGCGGACGGCTACACGCTGAGCTTTGTGGGCGGGTCGAATTATTACCGCATTTTTGCCGTGGATCCGAACTACCGGCGGTATCTGCTGGAATGGCTGAAGAATATGGCTCTGAATCTGCCGATCACCATTATTTTCTCGTTCTTTGTCGCCAGTCTGCTCAATACCCGCTTTGTCGGGAGAACCGCGGCCCGCATGATCCTGTTTTTGCCGATTATCTTCTCCTCCGGTATTGTCCAGAGCCTGATGCAGAACGACTTGATGTCCTCCGTGCTGTCGTCCTCCTCCTCGGGAGGCGTAGTCGGAGAGAGTCAGGGATTGGCTACGGCCTTTGTCAGTCTGATGAACCAAATCCAGCTGAACAACCGGCTGGTGCAGTTCGTGGTGGATGCGGTCAACCGCGTTTCGGAGATTACCAATATGGCGGCGGTGCCCATCATCATCTTTCTGGCCGGCCTGCAGACCATCAGCCCTTCGGTGTTTGAGGCGGCGCATGTGGAGGGGGCCACGCCGTGGGAGTCCTTCTGGAAGATCAGCCTTCCGATCGTCAGCCCGCAGATTCTGGTCTGCCTTGTGTACTGCATCATCAACAGTGCGACGGATGTCAGCAGCCGCGTTATCCGCACACTGCACGATGCTATGTTTGACAAGCTCCAGATGGGGGAGGGAACGGCGATGGCGTTTTCCTATATGCTGCTGTCCATGCTGTTCCTGGTGCTGGTATATCGCGTGGTCTCCCGTTTCGTATTCTATCAGGATCGCTGAAGAGGGTGGTGTCCATGATTTCACGGTATACCGTTCGGAAGAAAAGCCGGGCCCTGCTGGTCGGGGTGCTGCGTCTGCTCTTTCTGATCGGACTTTGCTTTATCATTCTGTACCCGCTGTTCAAGGAGGTCACCTCCGCCTTTATGGGGCTGTCGGATGTCTACAACAGCAGTGTCAAATACATCCCGACCTCCCTGACTCTGACCAATTTCTATAACGCATGGGATATGCTGCACTATCCGGTGTCGCTGTATAAGACCCTCGGCACGGTGGTGCTGGTGTCGCTGGTACATATGGTGTCCTCCGCACTGGTGGCCTACGGCTTTGCCCGCTATGAGTTCCGCATGAAGAACCTGCTGTTTGCCCTGATGCTGTTCTTCATGGTGGTGCCGCCGGATGTGCTGCTTGTGCCGTATTTTCTGGAATTCCGGCAGTTTCAGCTCATCGATACCCCGTGGCCGTTCGTGTTGCTCGGAGCGACGTGCATGGGCCTGAAAAACGGAATTTACGTATTCATGCTGCGGCAGTATTTCCGCGGCATTCCGAAGGAGCTGGAGGAGGCAGCCTATGTTGACGGGGCCGGAACCATGAAAACCCTGGTGCGCGTGATTCTGCCGGGGGCCTCCTCCATGCTGCTGACGGTGTTTTTGTTCTCCTTTGTGTGGCAGTGGCTGGACGCCACCTATACGCCGGTGTTCTGCTCCAATTCGGAGCTGGTGCCGGTGCTGATCGGTACGCTGGAATCCCCGCTCAACCACATCAGTCTGAGCGGTGCGGGGAGTCAGCTGATGACGGCGAGCCTGGTGCGCAACGCCGGTATTGTACTTGCTATTTTCCCGCTGGTGATTTTGTACGCCTTTGTGCAGAAGTATTTTGTACAGAGCGTGGAGCGCAGCGGGTTGGTAGGATAAATTTTTGAAACAGGAGAGGATACAGATGAAAAGATGGTTGCCAGGAATGCTGGCGCTGCTGCTGATGGTGTGCCTGCCGTGCGGATGCAACACGGGCAAGCCATCCTCCGGCAGCTCAACGGTCTCGGCAGCTCCCGGACAAAGCGGCAGCTCGGGAAGCACAACCTCGGGATCTGCGGCGGCGGAACGCCCCGGCCCCGACGCGCAGAACATCCCGTCGCAGGAGTTTTTGGAGTCGCTCAGGGGCACGAAGATGACCTGGACCTACGGGTATGCGATCGAGGAACGCGGCGCCAGCGTGGGCGCGGATGCCAAGTACGATGCCATTGACCGCGTGATGGAAAAGTACGGAGTGGAGATCAACATGAAGGGCTCCGGCTCCAACTACAGCACGGTCATGGTGTCCACCGTGCTGGCGGGCAAGGCCATGGGCGACGTGATGTCGGTCGGGGATCTGGCGTTTGCCGGCTGGTACAAGGCGGGTGTGCTCAAGGATCTGACGGCGGCGGCGCAGAAGGCGGGCGTGGACTTCAAAAGCCCGGTGTACAGTCAGATGCACACCAAGCATTTCAACATCAACGGCCAGCAGGTCGGCTTCAACTTCGGCGGTACCTTCGGCGCGAGCATCTATTACAACAAGCGCCTGCTGCAGGAAAAGGGCCTGGAAATGCCGCACGATCTGCTGGCCAAGGGCGAGTGGACGTTTGCCAAGATGTCGGAATACGCGCAGCTTCTGACCGAGCGCCGCAGCGACGGTACGGTGACCACCTGGGGCTTCGGCTCCTGGGCCGAGTACAGCCTGCTGCAGCAGGCGGTCATTGCCAACGGCGGCCGCGTGGTCTCGGTGGCAGAGGACGGCTCGCTGCAGGTGGATCTCTCCAGCGCACAGGCGCAGGAGGCACTGCAGTGGATGTACGATCTGTGCGCGGTGAGCAAGACGGCCAACGCGACCGCAGAGGGCTCGTGGGAAAAGAAGATGCACGATTTCGTCAACGGGAAGTATGCTCTGTTCCTCGGGACGGGCAATACGCTCAGCTTTACCTATTCCGACGGAATGAAGGATGAGTTCGGCATGATCACCTTCCCGGTCGGTCCGTCCAACACGACGGGAGAGACCGACTGCGTGACGGGAATCGAGGCCTTCTTCATGCCGCCGACGGTGAGCGACGACGATGCGGCCAAGTACCTGTTCCTCATGGAGGCCGTGCAGCGTGAGCTGAACGCCGCGCAGACACCGGAGGACGAATTCTACAATGTGGTCGGCTATAAAATCGCGGATCAGCAGTCGTATGACCAGATGTATCAGCGGTATTACAGCGATAAGATTCTCGAAATCAGCAACATGTCCGGTACCCTGTGGTCGGATCCCGGTGTCTCGACCATCGCCTACGAGATCATCAGCGGTATTTCCACGCCCGGTGCGGCTATCAGCAAGTATGAAACCTCAATGAAATCGGTGCTGATGGATCTGTGGAGCGGCATGCGCATCACCGGATAATTCTAAAACAGAAAGAGGGAGAGCTTTTATGAGTATGAAAAAGACGGCGGCCCTGCTGCTGGCGCTTTGTCTGATGCTGCTGCCGGTGTTCGGCGTGTCGGCGGAGGGGCAGGAGGCCTGCCTGCTGAGCGACTGTGAGCGGTTTGCGGAGGATGGGGATACCCTGTTTGAGTGGGGTCTGTTCAACAATGACGATCGGCTCGGAGAGCTGCATCTCGACACGAGCAGCGCCTTGCAGGGACAGAATAGCATGCGCTTTGACTATGATGTCTGGGGCGAGGGCGGCGGCTGGACGCGCTGCATTTTCTTCCCGGATCTTCAGTCCATGACGGTCGGTGACGGCCTGAAATTCAGTGCCAAGGCCACCGGCAATATCAAGATGTACGTGGTCATCAGCATTGACTGGAAGGCCAAATGGATTCCGGTGACGCTGACGCCGGAGGCCAGAGAGTATACAATCATCTGGGATGAGGCGGAGGAGATGGAGGGCACGGCCCCGTATTCCGCCAAGGGAGCCACCTTAGTCAATTCGCTAAGCTTCCTTATCTATGATCCGTGCTATATCGAGTCGCAAGGCCATGCGCAGTTCCCGACCATCCAGACCAAGGGCTCCATCTGGCTCGATGACCTGTACACCTTTGTCGGAGAGGATACCACCGATACCGACGGCAAGGTGTTTACGGCCCCGAAGCCGACCCGCCCGGAGATGACGACTACGACGACATCCCGGACGACGGCGACCGAGCCCGGCGCCACCACTGCGAGCGAGGTGCAGGGCGAGACCACGACGAGCGGCCCGTCCGGCAGTCAGACGCCGGCGGGCAGCACGATGGCGGGCAGCACGACCACCCCTGCCAATGTCACCACGGCCGGCAGTGAGGCCGAATCGGGCGGCGTGAGTGTCTGGCTGATTATCGTGATTGCTGTGGCGGTGCTTGCGGCCGGCGGCGCGGCGGTATTCTTTGTGCTGCGCAGGAAAAAGCAGGCCTGAGGCGGAGGATAAGCGATGGGAGGTGGTCGGAAGGAACCTGAACATTCCCCGGAGACCCCGAATACAATTATCACAAAAACAGGAGGATGACCCATGAAAATCAGACGATGGATTTCTCAGCTGGCGGCATCCGTGCTTTGTGTGGGGATGCTGGCGGCAGGACAGACGGCGCTCGGAGAAGCGCTGACCAAAACCATAACAGACTTTGAAGAAGGACAGCTGCTGTTTGACGGCTCGGATCAGTGGAATACCGAGGCGTCTGCGGAGCAGGTGGACGGCGGGCTGAACGGCAGCAAGTGGCAGAAGCTGCACTATAAACAGGGCAAACAGGGCGACATGCACCAGAAGTATGCGATGGGAGAGTTCACGCCGGTGGACGGCACCGGCTGCCGCTATCTGTCCTTCTATGCGAAGGCGGACAGCGAGGCGACCTTCCGCATTTATCTGCAGGCCGACTATAAGGGCAGCTATGCTCAGGTGACGGTAAAGGACGAGGGCTGGTACAGCGTGCCGCTGTCCACGTGGACCGATGCCGTTGAGGGCTTTGATGTGAAGCTGATTCACTATCTGCAGTTCCATTTCAACGGCTTCTTCGAGGGCGAGGGCAACCTGTACGTGGATAATCTCTGCCTGACCGAGGAGGACAAATCGATTCCCGAAACGCCCGTACAGCCGGAGACTCCGAAGGATCCGCCGAAGGACATGAGCCCCGAAAAGACCCGTATCACCGGCTTTGAGAACAATCAGTGGCAGTTTGATGGCTCGGATCAGTGGAATGCCGAGGCGTCTGCGGAAATTGTGGACGGCGGTCTGGACGGCAGCAAGTGGCAGAAGCTGCACTATCAGCAGGGCGGTCTGCATCAGAAGTACATCATGGGCGAATTTCCCCCGATCGATGCGTCCAAGTGCCGGTACATCACGTTCTATGCCAAGGCGGACCAGGAGGTCACCTTCCGCATTTATCTGCAGGCCGACTATAAGGGCGGCCACGCCAAGGTGACGGTGAAGGACGAGGGCTGGTACAGCGTGCCGCTGTCGGAGTGGACCACGACGGTCAAGGACTTTGATACGTCGCAGATTCATTTCCTGCAGTTCCATTTCAACGGCTTCTTCGAGGGCGAGGGCTACCTGTATGTGGATGGCCTCTGCCTGACCGAGGGCGACTACAGCAAGGGCGAATTCGATACGGCCGGAGAGCCCGAGACTCCCGAGAACCCGGAAAAGCCGGAGAACCCTGAGAATCCGGAAAAGCCGGAATCCCCGGATACCGGCGCGGCCCGCTCCGCGGTGCTGCCGCTGGCGGCGTTGGCGGCCGGAGCCGTGCTGGTGACGGTCGGCATCCGTCGGAAGAACAAACGCTGAACCGCAGCGACAGAATAAAACAAACTCCGCTATTCTCCAAGGGCGGGAGGCGTCGGGGCTTAACCGGCGCTTCCCGCCGCCGGAGCGGAATAGGAGGGCAAAGGGGCAAAACGGAGCAGCGCTTGCGCCTGTGCCGTCCTATTCCGTACAAGGAGACAGCGAAAGGAAGGTTATATCATGAAGCAACGAATTTTGGCTTGGGCGGCGGCCGCGGCGCTGTTGCTCGGACTGTGCGGCTGCCATACGGAGCCGGCCGGCTCCGATGGCAGCTCGGGCACTTCAGACTCCTCAGCGTCGGGTACCCCGACATCCGGCTCTCAGCCGGAGGGCTCCATCGATCTGTCAGGCATTGAGCGCGTGACGACGGCGGAGCTCCCGCAGACGGATATGCGCACTGCCATGACCGCGGTACGTCAGCGCGACACGGCCGACAATACCCGCATGGTCATCAACACACAAAACCCGCTGTTTACCTTTTTTGCGGGGCTGTCCGGGGAGTCGTATGCCAACTTCCCGTCGATCGGAGACATGAAGCGGATGTGGGAGGCCATTCCGGAGGATATCCGGGCCTTTTCCGCCGTGATTATGGGCTACAACTGCCTCGAATTCAACCGCGATGACCGCGCCAGCATTTATGCGCAGGTCGATGCCTATCTGACGGAGCTCGACAAGACGGACATCAAGGTGATCTGGGCGGTGGAGATGTGGGATACCTATCAGACGCCGGAGCGCTGGACGGTGGAGGAGCTGTCCTCGATGCTGCGCCGTCATCCCTCGCTCGTCGGCCTGGAGCACGGCGAGCAGAGCTGCATGGGTGTGCATCCCGAGGAGATCGAGCGGATGAAGATCACACTCCGGGCCTGTCAGGAAAACAACGCACTGTTCTTCTGGCACGAGATGGAGTATAAGTTCTCCACCACCACGATTTACCGGTTTATGGAGGATCGGGAGCTGTATGACCTGATGCACTCCTACGCGCATAACGTGGTGATTATCGATAAGCACAACGGACAGGGCCGCCATTTCTCGTCGCAGAGCTGTACCTTCGGTGCCTGGCTGGAGGGACTGTGCGACAACTGGGGCACCAATCCGGAGAGCTGGCTGTTCTGGGAGGAGGGCATCCGCGGCTACGACGATCCGGGCGAGGGAATCCGGACGGTGACGGGCGGCGAATTCCTCTATCCGTGCTCGCTGTGGGGCATCGATACGGTGGCCGACCTGATTGGCGGGGCCACGGTCTTTTCCTTTGAAACCTCGGCCGCCGTGTATCATACGGTGACCAATTCTGCCGGGGAATACGAGGTAGAGTGGGAGGAGGCATGGGATGAGATTCTCTGCCCACTGTACCGCCGCATCCTGGCGGAGAACGTCATCCCGACGCGGGAGGAGGTCCGGCAGCAGGTGCATGCGGCCTATCAGGTGACGGATCTCGAGGCCCCGGAGATCACCGGCATCGAGGCCACGCTGCTGATGGATCTGTACGGCGGCACCTCGGCCTACATCCGCGCCTATGAGAACATGGGCGTCAGCAAAAAGTGGATTCCCATCTCCGGCCGCTATTACATCATCCCGTTCCTCAGCAAGTATGCCGATGCGGCGGCCGTGCTGCCGGGCGCGGAGATTCTCACGGCGGAAAACTACGAATCCCGTATCGGCACGCCGGAGGCGAAGCAGGAGCTGTTTCGCAGTCTCTACCCCGAGACCTATCGGGGCGATGCCGTGGTGTTCCATGTAAAGGGACTCTGGTATCTGTTCAACAGCAGCGAGTTCTTTACCGGCACGGAAACGGCGGAGCTGACGCTGGAAAACGGGCGGCGGCTGTATACCTCCATGCGGGAGAATACGCTCGGAATCGTGGAGGTCTCCGACCGGACGGTGGAGATCGAGCTGACCAACTACCGTTATGACATCCGTAAATATTTCGATAAGAAGGAACGCATCGAGGTGTTCCTGAAGGAGCTCTGGAACGGCGGCAAGCGCGACAATCCGGAGGATTTCCGCGAGACGGTCTATGTGCTCTCCGGCTACACATCCGAGCCGACGGTGAGCATTACGGGCAGCAACCACGCACAGGCGGGCACTGACTATAACGCTGAGACGGGGACGCTGACCGTGAAGGTCATCAGCAACGGCGTGGTGCGGATTACGGTGACGGAATAAGGGGGAAAACGGCGATGAAGTATACGGCAGAGGCAAAGGAACTGAAGTTTGACGGCCGCTGGTGCATACGGGAGGGGCAGGCCGTGGCGGCGGCGCCCGGCTCGCGCTTTGAGGTGACGGCGCGCGGAGACTGTGTGGTGTTTGAATTCGACATGGGCGGCAACGAGATGCCGTTCCCGCATGTCTGGATTGGTGTGGACGATGTCAAGGTGGAGGCGGAGCTGACGGCACGAATGCGGGTCGAACTGCCGGAGGACGGCGCTCCCCATCGGGTGCGGGTGATTCTCAAGAACTGTCAGGAGCGCCTGCCGCGCTGGAAGCAGCCGCTGTGCGGCAAGGTGACACTGCGGGCGGTGTATGCCCGCGAGCTGCTGCCGCAGGAGCCGGATCTGCGGCCGCGGATTCTGTTCGTCGGGGACTCCATCACCGAGGGAATCATGACCGGCGAGGATATCCCCGAGGCGGATACGGGAGAATGCATGACTTCGGATGCCGACGCCACCTATGCTGCTCATTTGGTGCGGATGCTGCAGGTGCGCGGCTCCTACATGGGCTACGGCGGCGGGGGAGTGACCCTGGAGGCCATCGGCGGAGTACCGTTCGCGGCCGACGCCTATCCCTATGTGTTTGAGGGCGAGCCCGCGACGGAGGTGCCGGATCTGGTGTCGATTAATCTCGGTACCAACGATTGGGGTGCATCGCGCGAGACCTTCGTGATGCAGTACCGGCGCCTGCTGGAGGTCATCCGTCAGACGCATCCGCAGGCCAAAATCCTGTGCATCGTACCGTTTATCGGCTGCCGCAAGGAGGAGATTCACGAGGTGGCCGCGGCCTTTTCCGCAGAGCACGGGACTCCGGTCACCGTCGTGGATACGGACGGATGGCTTCCCCGTGAGCCGCTGCATCCGCTGCGGGCCGGCCACCGGACGGCGGCCGAAAAGCTGCTGCCGTATTTTCAGAAGCTGCTGCAGGAGAAATCGTGATGAATACTTTGCCGTTTGACCGCTTTGGAGTAATGCTGGACTGCTCGCGCAACGCGGTCCGAAGCCTTCCGACCCTGAAAAAGATGGTGGATCTGCTGCAGGCGATGGGCTATAACACGCTGATGCTCTATATGGAGGATACCTTCGAGGTGATGCATCAGCCGTATTTTGGATATCTGCGCGGGCGCTACAGCATCGCGGAGCTGCAGGAGATCGACCAGTATGCCCGGGAGCGCGGGATGGAGGTCGTTCCCTGTATCCAGACGCTGGCGCACATCAACGCCATCACGCGGTGGGACTGCTATTATCAGATGATCGACTGCGAGGATATCCTGCTGATCGACGACGAGCGCACCTACCGCCTGATCGACGATATGATGGCTTCGTTGGCCGAGGCCTTTTCCGGGCGGCTGATCAATGTCGGGATGGACGAGGCCTATCTGTTCGGACTCGGCAAATACAGGGAGGAGCACGGCGACCCGGATCGGTTTGCCCTGTTCTCCCGCCATGTACGGCGGGTGGCGGAGATTGCCCGCAAATACGGCTTCTCCCCGATGATGTGGAGCGATATGTATTACCGCTGCATTCAGGGAACCTATATCGGACATACGGCCATCCCCGAGCATGTCCGCGAGGCGGTGCCGGAGAATATGTCGCTGGTGTACTGGGATTACTATTCCTCCGACCGGGAGCGGTACCACCGTATGATTGCATCACACCGGGAATTCGGCCGGCCGCTGTGGTTTGCGGGCGGGGCCTGGACATGGAACGGAGAGGTGCCGGATAACCGTTTTGCCATGCGCTCGCTTGAGGCGGGACTGACGGAGTGCATACAGGCCGGAATCCGTCAGGCATTTGTGACGCTGTGGGGCGATAACGGCGGAGAGTGCTCCTGCTTTGCGGCGCTGCCTGCGCTGTGGCATGCCGCCGAGCTGGCCCGCGGAAATACCGATTCCGCAGAGAGCGCACGGCGCTTTGAGGAGATCGTGGGCATGTCCTATGAGGACTTTCTGGAGATGGACCTGCCCGAGGCTCCCGGCAAGCGGGAGGACGGACCGCGCAATCCGGAGAAGTATATGCTGTATAACGACTGCTTTTCCGGCATCTACGATTCCACGGCGGTGCCGGAGCAGGCGGCTGCTTACGGGAGAGAGGCCGCCCGGCTCGAGCCGCTGCGGAAGCACGGGACATGGGGCTATCTGTTTGAATCGCATTATCGGCTGTGCCGGGTGATGGAGCTGAAATACAGCCTGGGGCTCCGGACGCGTGCGGCGTATGCAGCGGGCGACCGTGAGGCGATGCGCGGCCTGACGGCGGAATACCGCGAGCTTTCGGCGCGCCTCCGGGCCTATTATGAGGCATTTCGCCGCCAGTGGATGGAGGAAAACAAGCCCTACGGCTTCGATGTGCAGGATATCCGCCTCGGCGGGCTGATGTGCCGTGTGCAGCACTGTACCGAACGCTTGCAGGCGTGGGCCGACGGGGATGCGGAGAGCATTGCCGAGCTGGAGGAGTCGCTGCTCGACGCACAGGAGAATCCCGCCGGGTTTACGCAAAAGCCGCTGCTGCATAATAACTGGAGCCGCACGGCGACGGCGTGTGTGCTGTAAGCCGGCCCGGTCACAGAACAATAGGAGGCCCTCGGTGTTTTGCCGAGGGCCTTCGTCCGCCTCCGGGGCCGCCCGTCTGCGGAATCCGGGGCGGCGGGATTTGATTTTTCCGGGGAACCATGCTATACTCACAATATACCTTTTTGGCCCGGAAAAACACCGGCGAAAAGCTTGTGTGTCAAGGAGGAGATGCAGTATGAAGGAAGTCAAATTCCCGAAAAAACCGCGATTTATTATTACGGGATGGCACTGCTCGTGGTGCTCCTGTTCAATATGGTGGTTTCACCGCTGCTGATGCGCAGCCGCGTTTCGGAGGTGGACTACGGAACCTTTATGAAGATGATCGAGGAGAAAAACATCGGAGAGGTCGAGGTCGATGATTCCCAGATCGTCTTTACCGACAAGGACGGAAAGAACATTTACAAAACCGGGGCGATGAACGCCCCGACGCTGACGGAGCGTCTGTATGCCTCCGGTGCCAAGTTTGCGAAGGACGTGGAGGAGACGATGTCTCCGCTGCTGAGTTTTTTCTGACCTTCATTCTGCGATGCTGATTTTCATCGGGGTCGGACAGTATCTGAGCAAGAAGCTGATGTCGCAGCTCGGCGGGTCGAATGCCATGGCGTTCGGCATGGGAAAGAGCAATGCGAAGGTGTATGTCCCCTCGTCGGAGGGCATTCATTTCAGCGATGTGGCCGGTGAGGATGAGGCCAAGGAGAGCCTCTCCGAAATTGTGGATTAACCGACTGAAAAAATAAAGAGTAAAGACAAAACCGGGCGTTGATATTATGAACAGCCCCAGATTGTGCGGACAGCATAAAAAAGCCCCTGGTAGGAAAAATTGAGTTTTAGGAGGAGTGGCGCAGCGTCAGCGGCGCCACTCCAGTTTTGTACTGGATGCGCTCATGGTTGTAAAAGTGGATGTATCGGTCGATCATTTCATTAGCTTGGGCAAAAGTGGCCGGTTTGTGCCGGTAAATACATTCTGTTTTGAGGATAGAGAAGAAATTTTCCGCCATGGCATTGTCATATGGGTTCCCGCGTCTTGACATCGAAGGCGTAATGCCGTATGCTTGAGTCAGGTTGAAGTATGCTTGCGAGGTGTACTGAAACCCCTGGTCGCTGTGGAGCTGCAACTCCGCAGCGACCCTCTTTTTCTCTTTCTTCATTGCCAGGCGGATGGTATCCAGTACAAGATTCACCGTCTGCCGTGTCCCGGTCTTGTAGGCCACAATGCTGTTGTCGTACAAATCACGTATCATGGAGAGATACAGTACGCCTTCTCTTGTATGGATGTAAGAGATGTCCGTGACCCATTTTCTGTTGGGCCTGTCTGCGTGAAAATCTCTATTCAAAAGATTTTCGTACTTATGAAGCTGCTGGCCCATCTGTCTCCACTGTCTGCGGCGGCGGATCTCAGACAGCAGATCATACTTCTTCATGATCCGCAGCACCGTTTTGGGGTTGTGGAAAATGTTCTGAGTTTTCAGCCATAGCCACATCCGTCGGTAACCGTAGGTGCCAAAGCTGCGTTCCCGCTGCTGTGCGATGAGCTCGGCAAGGGCGGCGTCCTTCTCCGGCCTGCCCAAGCGATGGACAAAGGTGTAGTATCCGCTTCTGGACACCCCAAAAAACGCACACATGACGGACACTGGATACTCTGTCCTGTGACGATAGATGATGTGGTATTTAATCCTCGGCCTCACTTCCTTCCTGTGCATTGCAGAAAATCCCGCAGCAGTTTATTCTCCATCTGTAATCGCTCAATCTCGTACGCCTGCTCTGCTTCCTTGCTGACAAACTTTGCCTCCTTTCGGCGGCGTCCTTTGGGACTGGGCAGGATTCCTGCTGCCAGTTTCGCCTGCTTGCGGTTATACCGGTTTATCCAATTCTTGATCTGCACCTTACTCAATCCAAGCCGCTCTGCTATCTCTTGCCGTGTCAATCCCATCTCCCGCATAGCCAGTATTTCTCCCTCTAACGCTTGCAGATGTGTGTATTTGTTCTTGGATATATGAACACCCCCTGTATAGGTCTATTTTCCTACACAGGGGGCGTTTTGTCCATTGTCCGTTTTTACTGAACCGGTTCATTTTATCAGCGGGGCGCTTTTCGCCTTTCCTATAATTTTCCAAACAGGTGTGCCAGCCAAAACAGTACATACGCCGCGATAAACAGCAAAATATTCTGCCAAGGCGGGCAATGTCAATATGCCGATAAACGGCGCCATCGCAAACAGAAAAACAAATAGCACTGCACACAGCAGGACAATATAGCCCCCGGACATACACCGTTTGAACACAAGGCCATCATGCAGTTCGCCTCTGTTTACATATAGCATAAAAATATAACATGGTGAGAACAAGTCCCGTCAGAATCCCTTACCACAGCCGTCGATGGTTTTTCAGCATATCCGTTCCTCCTTTTGTCCCCCTTTTTCGCTATGTTCACTGTGCCAATACGCCCGTTGCCTGTCAATCGCTGCTTTTCCGACATACGGGAAACGGGCGGAGATACAGCCGTATCCCCGCCCGCTTATCGTTACTCTGTTTCGGTGGCCTCAAAGGCCGCCAAGCCGCAGCGCAGTAAGTCTTCCGCGAGGCGGCAAACATCCCAAGGGAGCACAAAACGCCCCTCTCAAGTCAGCGCCGGCGCCGGCGGCAAAGAGCCGCCGCAGCCAACACCAGCAGCGTACCGGCCAGCACACCGGCAAAATCGATCAGCACATCCCGTACTGCCGGTCCGCGGCCGGGAACAAAGGCCTGATGCCACTCATCACCCGCCGCGTAAGCGAGCCCGAGCAGCAGCGGCAGTCCCGTCCGCAGAGCGGCCGCACCGCGTCCACTGCGCCCGTTCAGGCTCAGCCGTATCGCCGCGGCATATAAACCGCCGAGCACCGCGTATTCCGAAAAATGCGCCAGCTTGCGCACAGCAAACTGCCAGCTTTCCACCACCGCAGCCTGCTCGGCGGCATCCAGCTGCGAAAAAACCGGGGACACGCGTACAGCGAAAAAACGAATCAGTCCGCCGCTCATATCGCCGGAAGCCGTACCGTCCTTGGCGGAGAACCAGAAGATCATCGCCATCCATCCCAGTGCTGCCGCCCACAGCAGGACACAGAACAGCCGTTTACGCCTGCTCATCCGCCATCAGCGCGCATACCCGGTTGGAAAACGCCACCGGATCTTCGATCGGCATCCCCTCGATGAGCAGCGCCTGGTCGTACAGCAGCGCGGCGTATTCCTTCAGCTTGTCCTGATCCTCGGCATACAGCCGGGTAAGTTTGGCAAACACCGGATGGGACTCGTTGATCTCCAGCACCCGTTCGGCCTTGACCTTGTTGTCGTTCGGCATGGCGTTGAGCACCTTTTCCATCTCGAGCGAAACACCGCCCTCGCTGGTCAGGCAGACCGGGTGGGTCTTCAGACGGTTGGAAGCGCGCACCGTCTTGACCTTGCCCTCGAGCGCTTCGCCGAGGAAGGTGAACAGATCCTTGTTCTCTTCCTCACGCTTTTTCTTCTCTTCCTTCTCCTCCGGCGTATCCAGATCGAGACTGCCGTCCGAAACCGACTGGAACGGTTTGCCGCCGAACTCGTGCATCATCTTCAGCGCGAACTCGTCCACATCGTCGGTCAGGTACAGGATCTCATAGCCTTTGTCACGCACCATCTCGGTCTGCGGCAGATGCTCGATGCGCTCGAGGCTTTCGCCGCAGGCGTAGTAGATCGCCTGCTGATCCTCCTTCATCCGCCCGACGTACTCCTCGAGCGAGACGAGCTTTTTCTCCGCCGACGACCAGAACAGCAGCAGATCCTGCAGCATCTCCTTGTGGGTGCCGTAGTCGCCGTATACGCCGTATTTCAGCTGCAAACCGAAATTCTTATAGAACTTCTCATAGGTCTCGCGGTCGTTGTTGAGCATGTCGAGCAGCTCGGCCTTGATCTTCTTTTCCAACCGGGACGCGATGACCTTCAGCTGGCGGTCGTGCTGGAGCATCTCGCGGGAGATGTTCAGCGACAGATCCTGCGAATCCACCAGCCCGCGCACAAAGCTGAAATGGTCCGGCAGCAGGTCAGCGCACTTATCCATGATCAGCACGCCGCTCGCATACAGCTGCAGCCCTTTTTCGTATTCCCGGGTATAGTAGTTGTAGGGTGCGCGCGCCGGGATGAACAGCAGTGCGTTGTAGGTGGCGGCGCCCTCGGTGCTGCTGTGGATCACCTTGAGCGGATCCTCATAGTCGAAGAATTTTTCCTTGTAAAAGCTGTTGTATTCCTCCGGCGTAATCTCGCTCTTGTTTTTGCGCCACAGCGGAACCATACTGTTGAGGGTTTCCTCCTCGGTATAGGTTTCGTATTCGTCCTCGCTGCCCTCCTTGAGCCGGGACTTTTCCATGTCCATGCGGATCGGGTAGCGGATGTAGTCTGAATACTTTTTCACAATCGCCTGAATCCGGTACGGCTCGAGGTACTCGCTGTATTTTTCCTCTTCGGTATCCGGCTTGATCTTCAGCACGATCACGGTACCGTGGCTGTCCTTTTCGCACTCCTCGATGGTGTAGCCCTCGGCCCCGCGGGATTCCCACTTCCAGGCCTCGTCCGCTCCGAACGCGCGGCTTACCACCGTCACGCAGTCGCTGACCATGAACGCGGAGTAAAAGCCGACGCCGAACTGGCCGATAATATCGACATCTTCCTTGGCCTCGTTTTCGTTTTTGAACGCAAACGAACCGCTTTTCGCGATGGTACCGAGGTTGTTTTCCAGCTCGTCCTTCGTCATGCCGCAGCCGTTGTCCTCAATCGTCAGGGTGCGGGCCTCCTTGTCGATTTTCAGACGGATCGCGAAATCGTCCCGGCTGACCGCCGCGAGATGCTCGGTCAGCTCGCGGTAATACAGCTTGTCCAGCGCGTCACTCGCGTTGGAGATCAGCTCCCGCAGAAAAATCTCCTTGTGGGTATAAATGGAATTGATCATCAGATCCAGCAGCCGCTTGGACTCGGCCTTGAACTGTTTGGTGCGCATAGGTGCAGACTCCCTTTCGTTATTTCTGGCACTCAACGTACCAGAGTGCTAAAGTTACTATACCGCGAATGCCGCCGTTGTGCAAGGGGCTTTTGTAAATAATTTGTAACAAAGCGGGCAGCAGGCGGCGGAAACCGGGAAAAATGCCTTGTCAGGACGAAGAATATGCTTTATTATGGATACAGTGTCTGGGACAAAAAGGGAGGCAGGCGGCATGTCGACGGTGTATCTGGTGATTCCCTGCTATAATGAAGAAGCGGTGCTGCCGGAAACGGTGAAGCGGCTGACCGATAAGCTGCAGCGGATGATCGACAGCGGGCGGGCGGATGAAAACAGCCGGTTTCTGCTGGTGGACGACGGCAGCAAGGATAAGACCTGGGAGCTGATTACGGGCTTCTGCCGGGAAAATGTCTATTGTTCGGGGCTGAAGCTCGCGCATAACCGGGGGCATCAGAACGCCCTGCTGGCGGGACTGATGGCGGCGAAGGATAAGGCGGACTGCGCGATCAGCCTGGATGCGGACCTGCAGGACGACATCGAGGTGCTCGACCAGTTCGTGGATAAATTCCATGAGGGCTGCGACGTGGTGTACGGCGTGCGCAATAAGCGGGACACCGACAGCTTTTTCAAGCGCAGCACTGCCCGTGGATTTTATAAGGTGATGCACATACTGGGGGTGGACGTGGTATACGACCATGCGGACTACCGGCTGATGAGCCGGCGGGCGCTGGACGCGCTGAGCGAGTATCATGAGGTCAACCTGTTCCTGCGGGGAATTGTGCCGCTGATCGGCTACCGCAGCGATTATGTATTTTACGACCGGCACGAGCGGTTTGCGGGGGAATCGAAATACCCGCTGAAAAAGATGATTTCCTTTGCGCTGGACGGGATCACGTCGTTCAGCGTCAAGCCGCTCAAGCTGATTTCCAACCTGGGAATTTTGATTTCCTGTCTGAGCGTGCTGGGTCTGCTGTATGCGCTGATCTCGTACTTTACCGGCAACGCGGTGGCGGGCTGGACGGCGATTGTGTGTTCCATCTGGCTGCTCGGCGGGATCCAACTGCTGTGCATCGGGGTGCTCGGCGGGTATATCGGGAAGATTTACAGCGAGGTGAAGGCGCGGCCGCGCTACCGCATAGAGGAATTTTTACCCTGACGGGGCAAAAAGCGAAAAAGGCCGGCGCGGGTGGAATTTTTCCGCCCGCGCCGGCTTTATTGGGGAAAAGAAAAGGTTGTAAAACAGTTTTCGCCCGCCTTTTTCAAAAGGCGGTGAATTCCAAAGGCAACGTCTTTGGTCGCGTCCCGGAGGACGCGAAAAACTTAAGAAATAAGGGCGCAGGAAGGGCGAAAAATATCCCGGTGGGATGTTTTTCGGCGGGGAACCCTCGCCGGGGGTTCCCCGATGCGGTGCAAGCCGCCTATGCATATCGCTGTGCTTTGTCACAGGAACATTGTCTTCAGCTCATCCACCGTTATGCGCTTCTGTTTCGATTTTTTCAATTCTCTTCTCGAAATCGGCCACGTACTGGCGGATCATAAAGCGTATTTTCTGATTTGGGGAACGGTCGTCCATACGGCATACCATCCGGAACCGATATAAGAGATCCCTGTTCAGACGGATGGTTACGCGGCGGATGGTCTTAACGTTCTTCGGCATCCGCAGCACTTCCTTTCGAAATAAGCATCCCACGTTCCGCTTCATACGCAGCTACACTTTCGCGAATCATACGATTTACCTGCTGATTGATCGATCGGCCATCGTATGCGCAGACATACCGGAATTTCTCCAGTAATTCGTCCTCAAGACGTAGGGACAGGTAACATTCATCCTGCATTGTTCTCACCCGAATCGTTTATACTTTACGAAGATTGTAACTGAAACAGAGGCATCTGTGGAATTTTGGGTGCAAAATGGACTTGAAATGAACCCGCCTTTTCGTAGTCACCTCTCGCCTGTAGTGCTTTTTCACACTTTCTCCTTTCCGCAGTCCGCCCGCGAGCACAAAAACTTTGCGCTTTTTCCCTTTACGGCGGACGGATTTTGCGGTATACTAATATACTACACTTGACGAAAAGGGGGTGCCGTCATGGCGCTGTTTTCCCTGAAAAAAATAGGCGAACTGGCGGCGAACCACCGGACCTATCTGCGCGGCATCGAAACCTACAACGCCGGACGTGTGCAGGAGGTGCGCCGCCGGGAAGGGGATTTTTATGCCGAGCTGCTGACCGCGCGGGTGTATGAGCGGGAGCCGGACAGCTCGTGTCTGGTCACCGTCGGCTTCGGCGACGGCGGCGATGCCGACTATATCGACTGCAGCTGTCCCGCGTTTCGTGAGCAGGACGGTGCCTGCCGCCATATTGTGGCGGCGCTGGTGCATAAATACTACGCCGACATGGCCGCCGGACTGCGGATTGCGCCGGGCGTGCCGCATACGGCGGAATACCATACCGACACCGCGGCACGGCGGATGATGGATGCCTATGTCACCGAAGGTGCCGTGCAGCAGCTTGCCGCCGCGGAGGACGAAGCGGATAAGGTGGATCTGCTGCCCACGCTGCAGCGCCGCCGCGGACAGCTTACCCTGTCCTTTTCACTCGCCGGCCGGCGGCAGTATGTGCTGCGGGACATCGGCAAATTCTGCGCGGATATGCGTGAGGGCAACACCGTCGCCTACGGGCGGCATCTCCAGCTGCTGCATCATCCGGACAGCTTTACCGCCGAATCTCGGCCGCTGCTGGATTTCCTGCTCGGCCGGTATGGGGATGAGCAGGCCGTGCGCGGTGCCGCCGGGCAGAGCACCGACGCCGCCTCGCGGGAACTGCTGCTGACCCCGGGCGCGCTCGACGAGTTTTTCGCCCTATACGAAGGGCACAGCGTACTGTTCCGGGAGGGAGACGCCGCCCGCTCGATACGCCTGAAGGCGCGCGACCCCAAATTGTCGCTGACGCTTTCCGAAGCGGCGGAAAAGGGCGGCTTTTCACTGCTGTGCGACGATATCGCCTGCTTTTCCGGCAGTCGGTATTCGTATGTTCTCACCGGCGAAACCCTGTGCCGCTGCACGCCGGAATGCTCGCGGCAGATGGCGCCGCTGTTCCGCGCGCTGCAAGCCGGGCACGGTAAGCTGTTCATCGCCCGCACCGATATGGCGGAATTCTGCGGCAGCGTGCTGCCGTCGATCCGGCCGTATGTGCAGGCGGATGGATGCGAGGAGCAGCTGACCGCCTATCTGCCGCTGCCGCTCGAGGTGGAGGTGTACCTCGACGCCCCCGACAGCAATACCATCACCGCCAAAGTGCTGTGCAGCTACGGGGAGGAAAAAATCAACCCGTACGGGGAGGCAAAGCCGTCCACCGACCGCCGCGACCGGATCGGGGAAACCCGCGCGCGGCTGGTGCTGCAGCGCCATTTCCCGCACTATGACCCGGACCTCGGCGTCCTTGTGCTGCGCGGGGACGATGACGCAATCTACCGCTTTCTCACCGACGGTGCCGCTGAAATCGGTACGGTTGCCGCCGTTTACGCCACCGATGCTTACCGGAACATCGGCATCGACCCGCCCCCGCGGGTATCGGTCGGGGTAAGCCTGAACAGCCGCCTGCTGGACCTGACCATCGACACCGACGGCATCGATCCGGAGGAGCTCGGCGGGGTGCTGGAGGATTACCGCCGCGGCCGGCGGTTTCACCGGCTGAAAACCGGCCGGTACGTCACCCTCGACGAATCCGCACTCGCCGGCCTCGCACAGATCGCGGACGGGCTGGCGCTCACCGACCGGGAGCTGCGCACCGGCCGTATCAGCGCGCCAAAATACCGCGCAATGTACCTCGACCGGGTACTGCGGGAAAATGAGCGCATCCAGTTCAAGCGGGACAGCCGGTTCAAGGAACTGGTCAAGAGCCTGCATAACGTTTCGGAAAACGACTTTCCGGTGCCCGCCAGTCTCGACGGGGTACTGCGCAACTACCAGAAGACCGGGCACCGCTGGCTGAAGACGCTGGAGCATTACGGCTTCGGCGGCATTCTGGCCGACGATATGGGCCTTGGCAAAACACTCGAGGTAATCTCGCTGCTGCTCGACGCGCGGGAAAGCGGCAATGACCTGCCCTCGCTGGTGGTCTGCCCCGCCTCACTGGTGCTCAACTGGGCGGGAGAAATCGCCCGGTTTGCGCCGCAGCTGACCGTGATGACCGTGCTCGGCACGGCGGAACAGCGACAGCAGACTATCCGGCAGAGTGTAGGCTACGACGTGGTTATCACCTCCTACGACCTGCTCAAGCGGGACATTGAATTTTATCAGGGCAGGGAATTCCGCTATCACATCCTCGACGAGGCGCAGTATATCAAAAACCACTCCACCCAAAACGCCAAAGCGGTCAAGGCGATCGTCAGCCGCCAGCGCTTCGCGCTCACCGGCACGCCGATTGAAAACCGCCTGAGCGAGCTGTGGAGCATATTCGATTTTCTGATGCCCGGCTTTTTGTACAGCTATACCCGGTTCCGGGAGCGGTTCGAGATCCCGATCGTGCGCGGCGGCAATACGGCGGCGCTCGAGCGGCTCGGGCGCATGACCGAACCGTTTATCCTGCGGCGGCTCAAGCAGGAGGTGCTACGGGAGCTGCCGCCGAAATCCGAGAGCATCGTGCGCTGTGCGTTGTATGAGGAGCAGCAGGCACTGTACCGCAGTGCGCTCGCTGACGCCAGGAATCAGCTGCGGCATGCCTTTGCGGAGCGCGGCTTCGGCGGAAGCCATATCACCGTGCTCGCGGTGCTGACCCGGCTGCGGCAGCTCTGCTGCGACCCGGCGCTGTGCCGCGAGGACTATGCCGGCGGCAGCGCCAAGCTGGATTCCTGCATGGAACTGCTGCACGAAGCGGCCGCCGGCGGGCATAAGGTGCTGCTGTTCTCGCAGTTTACCTCGATGCTCGAGCGGCTCGAAACGCGCATCGCGGCGGAGGGACTGCGCTCGTGCACCCTGCGCGGCTCCACGCCGAAGGAGCAGCGCGCCGCGCTTGTCGAGAGCTTCAATCAGGACGACACCGACGTGTTTTTGATTTCGCTCAAAGCGGGCGGGACCGGCCTGAACCTGACCGGTGCGGACATTGTGATCCATTACGATCCCTGGTGGAACCTGGCCGCCCAAAATCAGGCAACCGACCGCGCCCACCGCATCGGTCAGACCCACAGCGTGCAGGTATATAAGCTTATCGCCTCGGATACGGTGGAGGACCGCATTCTCCGCCTTCAGGAGGAAAAACAGCGCCTGTCGGATGCCATCCTCCCCTCCGGCGACAGCTTTGTGGCCTCGCTTACCCCGGACCAGCTGCTCGAACTTCTGGAATAGGCTGCCCGCATACGCTTGAATACCAACCGAACGCCGGGATACCGCAGTGCGGATACCCGCGCCGCAGCAGAATAGTACCGCCGCTCCCGAAGTGCCTGCCGGCAGAGTCTGTCGCTCCAGTCCTAAAACGTCCGGGGATTTTCCCCGCGTACCGAAGAAAAGGAAAAGGATTTCTTAAGAAACGCGAAAGGACAATCTATCCGGGTTGCGCCCGGCAAAATAACTTGGTATACTTTTTCAGACAAATGCGCGCATCGGCGCGGCACAATATTTTATAGTTACCCTGACCAAATATGGTCAGGGTATTTTTTGTGATCTGCTGCAAAATCTATTCGTGCGAACGATAGATTCATGTGTCCTATAAAGTATACTTTTTGAATAAACCGAAAAACGAGGAGAAAACCGACATGCACGTGGAAGTGGTCATTCCCGCGTATCAGCCGGACGAGCGGCTGTCGCGCTATGTCGCCGATCTGAAAGCAGCCGGCTTCACCGCGATTACGGTGGTGGACGACGGCGGCGGTCCCGCCTATGCGGCGTTGTTTGATGCGCTGGAACGGGAAGGGTGCCGGGTGCTGCGGCACGAAGTCAACCGCGGTAAAGGCGCCGCACTGAAAACCGCTTTCCGCCTGCTGGAGGCCGACCCGGATCTGGACGCGGTGGTCACCGCAGATTGTGACGGCCAGCATACCGCCGAGGACGTGCGGCTGGTGGTGGAGGGACTCAAAAAGGCGCCGGATACGCTGGTGCTGGCTCAGCGCCGCTTTGATAAAAACACCCCGAAGCGCTCGCTCGCGGGCAATCGGGCGACCAGCTTTGCGCTGCGGGTGCTGTACGACATTTGTCTGCCGGACACCCAGACGGGTCTGCGCGGCATCCCGGCCGGGATGCTGTCCGAACTGGCCGAATTAAAAGGGGACCGCTACGATTACGAGCTGAATATGCTCATGTGGGCAAAGCGCAGCGCCGTGGAGTTCACCCAGATTCCGATTGAAGCGCTGTATTTCGATAACAATGAGGGCAGCCACTACCGCACCCTGGCGGATTCGCTGCCGATTTTGTTCCGGATTCTCAGCGGCGCCCTCCATTACAGTTTTTCGGCGGTATTGTCTGCCGTGGCGGACGTGCTGGTGTACTGCCTGCTGGTCAAGCTGCTGTTTGCCGCCTGGCCGCTCGGATCAAGGGTGCTTGTCGCGGCGGTGATCGCCCGTACGGCGTCCAGCATGGTCAATTATCTGTGCAATCGCCGCCTGCCAACCGCTCAGAACCGTGGGATCAGCGGAACCATCTGGAAATACTACTGTCTGTGGGCGGTACAGCTGGTGGTGAGTATCACCGGTACCACCCTGCTGTGCGAATTTGCGGGCATGGGCGAAATGCTCGCCAAGCTGCTGACCGACCTGCTGCTGGCGCTGGCCAGCTATCAGGTGCAGCTGCGCTGGGTGTTCGCCAAAAGCAAACGCAAAATCCACCCAAAGCCCAAGGATGATCCCGCCTCTTGAATCAGGAAAGGAGCCAACGCTGTTATGTCTAAAACGCCGCGCTGGAACGGCTTCGGCCGTACACTCAAGCGCTGCGCCAAGGGTATGCTGCGCTACCGCGTCGTGCATCAGACGCCGCTGCCGGAGCAGCCCTGTGTATATGTGGTGCATCATCAAAACCTGTTCGGGCCGATCCACGCGGTGGCGTGCCTGCCGGAGTCGCATATGTGGGTATACTGGAAATTCTGCCGGCGGAAATCCTGCTTTGACCAGTATTATCACTATACCTTCACACAGCGGTTCGGCTGGCCGAAGCCAGCCGCCGCAGTGGTTTCGGGCGTGCTTTCGCTGGTGATCCCCGGGCTGTTTTCCGCTATCGGCGCCGTGCCGGTCTATCGCGGCGACACCCGCCTGCGCCAGACCATGCGCACCTCAGTGGATCTGCTGTCGGAAGGACACAGCATCGTGCTGTGTCCGGACGTGGATTACCAAAGCAAAAGCGCTTTTATAGGCGAGACCTATGCCGGATTTGCGGGCATAGCAGGCATGACCCGCTCGCACAGCGGCGTGGATGTCGCTTTTATTCCGGTGCACTGCAGTCGGGAGGAAAAAACCATTTATACCGGCACACCGATCTACTGTGCCGAAGGCCGTGCCGGCAGGCAGGCCTGCGCACAGCAGATCGCCCGGGCGCTAAACGGGATGGCCGGCGCCCGGCAGGAAGAGACGGCCGCTGCGTGCGAGGTGCCGGAGCAGGCCGAAACCTGAGCCGGCCACCGGACCGGTGACTGCCTTTTCCCACAATAAAAAGAAGGCCGCGGCAAACGGTTTTGTTTGCCGCGGCCTTCTTTTTTCATTTGTTTGTCCGCCTGTATCGGTTGCCAGCTCACTCCCCACTGGCAGCAAGTTGCGTGCCAACATCGCGTTTGAGCTGCTCCCAGGCGTCCTCATGCTCCACATAATACAACGGGCACAGCTTGCCGGTCACGTCGTAGTGCCGAATCAGGTTCTCCTCGTCCAGCTGCAGCTCCTCACACAGCCAAGCCGCCAGTCGGATCAGCGCCGCATAGGTTTCTTCGCTGAATTTTCCCGTTTCGTCGGGATGGCATACTTCAATCGATATGGTGTCGATGTTGCGCTGATTGGTGGCAGCAGATTTTTCATACAGCGGCAGGCACTGCACGATCTCGCCGTCGAGCCCGACGATAAAATGAGAGCAGACCTCCACCCCCGGCTGGTTGAAATAGCTGCGGTTGCCCATCGCGGAGGTGCCGGGATTGCCGACGTAATGGATCGCGATATCCCGTACCACCGGAATTGTCTCCCCGGTGCGCGCGTCGCCGTCCGGATCGAGGAATGCCTGCTCGATCCAGGCGGGGCTTTCGATCTTCGTCAGATCAACCCGCGGCTGCCGCGTACACTTGACCAGCAGCCCGGCCGCTGCCGCAAATACCGCCAGTATGCCGAAAAACATACACCATCGCCGTATCTGTCTGCGGCGGCGCCGTTTCTCCCGCTGCAGGCGGTTGGCCCGTATCGCCGCGGCCGTATACGGATCATACCGCTTCCCTTCATCCCGCATCGCCATCCCTCCCGGACCACCGCATATGCGGCGCTGTGTTATTTTCTGCCGGCTGCCATTCTGCCGTCCATGGCATCCCCTCAAAGGTCTATGCCGGAAATTCCACCGAAATCCCACTTTTTTAAAATCCATCGATCGGCCGTACCAGCCGCACCACTTCAGTCATACGCGGACAAAAATGCCCCGCCAAATGGCGAGGCATTTTAAAGATCGGCTTATGCTGCATCCTTCTCAAAATTCTTTGGGCTGCACTTTTTAATCGCGGAGTCATCCGGCGTCCAAGTCTTGCCGAGTTCCTCGATCACCGGATCCATCAGCTCGTCATAGGCGTCGCTCTTCTCTTTAGAAATGATCGACTCGCGGTTTTCCTTGTAGAAATCCTCGCGCCCCTCGCCCTCTTCGGGATCCAGCCGCAGAATCAGCGCCGCGGTCAGCTTGGTCGCGCTTTTCTTGTATTCCACCCGCTTGGCTTCATTCACATTGACCGACTGCACCGCCTTGACAAAATCCTCGTCGGTGTAGGTCTTCGCGTCGATATCCTTGCGGTTCGGATCCTTGACTTCCTCTTCATCATCGCCGCTGTCGTCGGCATCCTCATCGCCGTCCGCCGCCGTTGTAGTCGTGGTTGTGGGCGCCTCAGTGGTCGTGGTTGTCGTGGTGGCGTCGTCGCCGTCGGCATCGTCATCCTTGTCGGCGGCCTTTTCGTCCTCATTGTATTTCTCGATTGCCTTATCGAAATCGCCGGTTTCGTTGTAGATTTCCAGATAACCGTCCAGCCGGTCGTAGACCTTCTGTTTTTCCTCGTCGCTGAGTTCCTTGCCGTCGTCGTCGGTCAGCGGGATCTCAATGACCTTGTAGCTCAGATAGTTGTCGGTGAAATACTTCCGGATTTCCTCCTCCGGCATCATGAAGGGCGCCTCGGGATTGGTCTCGCCGTCGTAGAGGCCGTAGAACAGCGCGTTGTCGTTGAGCTGCACAGCACGATAGGCGGCCGCAAAATGCTCCTTGCTGATACCGAGCTTGAGCAGATCGTCCGCACCGTACTGATTCAGCTGGGTGTTCACCTCGTCGATATCCTCCTGACTCGGGGAAATGCCGTACTCGGTGAGCTTGTTTTCCAGCGCGCGCTGGCGGATCATCATGTCCTTGGCCAGCTGCTTGATATAGGCCTCCAGCTTGAGCGTGGGGGCATCCTCTTCTTCGCCGTAGGGCAGTTCCAGATCCCACACGTCCTTAACCGTGCTGCCGCCCTGCATGCTCTGCATATAGAGGTAGTACTGTGCCTGCTGCATAACCTGGCTGTACGCAAGATAGAGATAGGCCAGGTATTCACCCGTTTCGTACTGCTGGCCGTCGAGGGTAACGGCGTATTTCGGCGTCGAGCAGCCGGATGCGAGCAGCGTTCCCATCACCAGAACCGCAGTCAGTACGGCGCATAACGCCCGCTTAAGCTTTAACATCGCACATTTCCTCCTTGAAAAACCGGCTTCAAGCCGGTCACAACCGCCGCCGGGGCAGTTTTGACACCTATTATACATGCTTTGAGACCTTTTGTAAACTCCAAATTCGGGAGATTTGCCCGCCGCTCCCCGTTTATACACGCAGGAATTTCCCCTTTACGGACGGCCCCGCGGCAAAAACGGTGGAAAACTCTGTGGAAATGGTGGAGTATTTGCGGCTTTTCAGCCGCAATGTAAAGGATCGGTAAACGTTCTGTTATACATTTCGTAAATCTTCTCTTGTCAACAATCCTGAATTCACTTTTTCAATATCGGACAAGAACGGCAAGATGCCACTATTTTTTTCGCCCGTATGTGCTATAATGGGACACGGAATTGCCGGCAGGCGAAAAGTGCGGCCGGCGGAAAAACATCGTCAGGAGAAAGGAAGATCGTATTCATGGACGCTGCCTCCAAGAAGCGGCTGTCGGCGCTGGCCACCCGCATCCGCATGCTGGTCATCGAGGGCACGTATAATGCCAAAAGCGGACATCCGGGCGGATCGTTGTCGATCGCCGATACCCTAGCCTATCTGTATTTTCAGGAGATGCAGGTGGATCCCGCACAGCCGAAATGGTCGGAGCGCGACCGTCTGGTGCTGTCGAAAGGGCATACCGCCCCGGCGCTGTACGGCGCGCTGGCGCTCAAAGGCTTTTTCCCGGAGGAGGAGATCCGCTCGCTGCGCCATACCGGCGCAATGCTGCAGGGTCATCCCGACATGAAGGGCACCCCCGGCGTGGACATGTCCACAGGCTCGCTCGGCCAGGGCATCTCGGCGGCGGCTGGCATGGCGCTCGCCGGCAAGCTGGACGGCGCGGACTATCGTGTGTACGCGATCCTCGGCGACGGCGAGATCGAAGAGGGCCAGGTCTGGGAAGCGGCGATGTTTGCCGCACATAAAAAGCTGGATAACCTGTGCCTGGTGATCGACAATAATGATCTGCAGATCGACGGCACGCTCGAGGAGGTCAATTCCCCGTACCCGATCCCGGAAAAATTTGCGGCCTTCGGCTTTAACGTCGTGGAGATCGACGCGCATGATTTTGATCAGATCGAAGCGGCGTTTGCGGCGGCGCGCGCCTGCAAGGGCAAGCCGACCGCGATCGTGCAGAAATCGGTCAAGGGCAAGGGCGTGTCCTTTATGGAGAATCAGGTCGGCTGGCACGGCAGTGCTCCGAATCAGGAGCAGTACGCGCAGGCGATGGAAGAACTGAAAGCCGAGCTTGCCAAATATGAGGAGGAATAGGCATGTCTGACGTGATCAAAAAAGCGACCCGTGACTCCTACGGCGCAGCGCTGGTGGAGCTCGGCGCCGAATACGATAACCTCGTGGTGCTGGATGCGGACCTGGCTGCCGCCACCAAGACCGGCGGCTTCCGCAAGGCGTATCCGGACCGGTTTTTCGACTGCGGCATCGCTGAAGGCAATATGATGGGCGTAGCGGCCGGCCTGGCGGCCGCCGGCAAGATCGTGTTTGCTTCGTCCTTTGCGATGTTTGCGGCCGGCCGTGCATTTGAGCAGGTGCGCAACTCCATCGGCTACCCGCACCTGAACGTCAAAATCGGCGCAACCCACGCAGGAATCTCGGTCGGCGAGGACGGTGCAACCCATCAGTGCTGCGAGGATATTGCGCTCATGCGCACCATTCCCGGCATGACCATCCTGAATCCGGCCGACGATAACGAGGCGAAGCAGGCGGTGCGCGCGGCAGTGGAGATGAACGGCCCGGTGTACCTGCGGTTCGGCCGCCTGGCGGTGCCGGTGGTCACCCCTGCGGATTATACCTTTAAGATCGGTAAAGGCGCGGTGCTCCGGGATGGTAAGGATGTAACCATCGTCGCGACCGGTCTGATGGTCGGCGAAGCGCTGACTGCGGCAGAGCAGCTCGCTGGCGAAGGCATTTCGGCGCGGGTGATCAATATGGCGACCATTAAGCCGATCGACCGCGATATTCTGGTCGAGGCGGCGCGGGATACCGGTGCGCTGGTAACGGCGGAAGAGCATAGCATCATCGGCGGCCTGGGCAGCGCGGTGGCGGAGGTCATCTGCGAAACGCTGCCGGTACCGGTGCTGCGGGTGGGCGTCAACGATACCTTCGGTTCGTCCGGCCCGGCGCTGGAGCTGCTGAAAAAGTACGGCCTGTGCGCGGAGAATATCGCGGCGCACGCCAAAGAGGCGTATCGCCTGAAAAAGTAAAGGTGACAAAAAAAGCCGGCGCGGTAAAACCGCGCCGGCTTTTTATACCGATGAAGGATAGTACAAATTCATTTGCGCGTTTTCGGCGGAACAGGTTCGATCTTTCCGTGCTTTTCCTCATATTTTTCGATGGCATCTCGGATGAGCACAAGAACCTCGCCGTTCACGCTGCGGCCTTCATAATCCGACACAATATGCAATTTATTCAGCATTTCCTCTTCAATCCGGATAGAAACACTTTTTATAGCCATACCTGCACCTCATATTAACGCTAATATGGCTTCATATTACATCCATATTATGCTATAATGTGATCAATAGATATATTATATGTTCAAAATATATCTAAAATACATTTAGATGTGAGGTGCACCATGAAAGTTGCTGTTGTTGGCTCACGAGGTTTAACTGTACGCAATCTGAAAAAATATCTGCCTGAGGAGACCACTGAAATTGTTTCCGGCGGTGCGCGTGGAATTGATCGCTGCGCACGGGAATACGCTCTTGATCATGGTCTCAAGCTAACGGAATTTCTCCCCGAATACCAAAAATATGGACGTGGTGCACCGCTTAAGCGTAATCTGGAGATTATCGCATACAGCGACCTCGTACTTGCCTTTTGGGATGGAAAATCTCACGGGACAAGATACACGATTGAACACTGTCGCAAACAGGGAAAGCCTGTACACGTATTTTGCGCAATCGTTGCATCCACATAATTAAAATTTTTGAGCAAACCGCGGTGAAAGGGCATTGTCTTCGCCGCGGTCACTTTTTATAACTGCAATTCCGCATACTTGAGCAAAAGCTTGTCTGCCGAACCATTGACAGCAGCCTTTTGCCTCTTTCCCGGCAGCCACGTCCTTTTGTAAGCAAACAAAAGGACGCAAAAGTTGCTTTCCTCCCTTTTCTCTCGCGGCAAGCGAAATTGCCCGCCGGCAATTTCGACGCCGCGGCTCGACTTTAGCGGTAATTCCCTGCTCTAACCAGCAGGTGCACACCGCCGCCGGTGTCAGCGTAAAAAGCGGCTTTCCCACACCCTGCCTGCATGAGGAGAACCAGACTACCCCTCCCGCTAATTCGGCGCCGTCGAAAAATACCGCAGGTGTTTTCGCTTGGCGCCGGGGAACAAAAGCGTTTTTGGTGCCTTTTGGGGCTTTGGCCAAAAGGCACTGCGGCGCGGCATCCGGGTAATGGATACTGAAAACACTGCGCCGCATACGCGTCTGCCAAACCATTGACAGCAGCCTTTTGCCTCTTTCCCGGCAGGCGCATACCGCCGCCGGGAAAATTGCATCGCCTTTGTAACCGCTTGTAACCATTTGTCTCTAAATCTTAATCGTTTTTCCGCTTTTTGCCGGATGGTTAGTCTTGCCAAAACGGAATTTTTTGGGTACAATAAAGGAATTCACCGGAAGTATCCGGATCCCTGTCGGATACGGAACCCGACATAGCTGTGAAGGGATGGTTGCCAGAATGGAAATCCGCTCAGATATCGACATTGCCCAGAGCGTCACACCGCAGCCGATCGAACAGATTGCGGAAAAAATCGGTCTGACCCGTGATGATCTCGAATTATACGGCAATTATAAAGCTAAGGTGCACCTGAACCTGCTTGACCGGCTGAAGGATAGACCGGACGGCAGGCTGATCCTGGTCACCGCCATCACCCCGACCCCTGCCGGCGAAGGGAAAACCACCACCACGGTGGGTCTCGGCGATGCACTGCAGAAACTGGGTAAAAAGACGGTACTCGCCCTGCGGGAACCGTCGCTCGGCCCGGTGTTCGGCATTAAGGGCGGTGCGGCCGGCGGCGGCTGGGCGCAGGTGATCCCGATGGAGGACATCAATCTCCACTTTACGGGGGACATGCACGCCATCGGCGCGGCCAATAACCTGCTCGCCGCCATGCTCGATAACCATATCCAGCAGGGCAACGCCCTGCATATCGATGTGCGTCGCATCACTTGGAAGCGCTGCGTGGATATGAACGACCGCCAGCTGCGCCAGATTGTGAACGGCCTGGGCGGCCGCCTCAACGGCGTACCGCGGGAGGATGGTTTTGATATCACAGTGGCGTCGGAGATCATGGCGATTCTCTGCCTTTCCCGCAGCATCACCGATCTGAAGGAAAAGCTGGCCTCCATTGTAGTCGGCTATACCGCCGATGAGCAGCCGGTCACCGCCGGCCAGCTCAAGGCGCAGGGCGCGATGGCGGCGCTGCTCAAGGATGCGCTGCAGCCGAATCTGGTACAGACGCTCGAGCACACCCCCGCTTTTGTGCACGGCGGTCCGTTCGCGAATATCGCCCACGGCTGCAACAGCATCATTGCCACCCGCATGGCGCTCAAGTTTGGCGACTACGTGGTTACCGAGGCCGGCTTCGGGGCGGATCTCGGTGCCGAAAAATTCCTGGATATTAAGTGCCGCAAGGCGGGGCTGCGGCCGGATGCGGTGGTGATTGTCGCCACCGTGCGTGCGCTCAAACATCACGGCGGTGCGGCCAAGGAATCCCTCGGCACCGAAAACCTCGAAGCACTCGAAAAAGGGCTGCCGAATCTCCTCGGCCATATTGAAAACATCACCAAAACCTTCGGCCTGCCGGCGGTGGTAGCGATCAACCGTTTCCCGACAGACACCGAGGCGGAGCTGGCGCTTGTGCGCCGCAGCTGTCAGGCGTACGGCGCAAATGTCGCGCTGTCCGAGGTCTGGGGCAAAGGCGGCGAGGGCGGTATTGAGCTGGCCGAAGAGGTGCTTCGCCTGACCGAACAGGAAAACCATTTCCGCATGACCTATACCGATGATATACCGCTGACCGAAAAAATCCGTGCGGTGGCCGAAAAGGTGTACCACGCCGACGGGGTGGATTTCCTGCCCGCTGCGGCCAAAGAGCTGCAGAAGCTCGAGGCGCTCGGCTTCGGCGGCCTGCCGGTGTGCATCGCCAAGACCCAGTATTCCTTCTCGGATAACCCGGCACTGCTCGGCCGGCCGGCCGGGTTCCGCATCACGGTCAAATCCATCCGGCTGTCCGCCGGCGCGGGCTTTGTGGTGGTGCTGACCGGTGACATTATGACCATGCCTGGCCTGCCGCGCGTTCCGGCGGCCGAGAATATCGACGTGGACGAAAACGGCCGGATTTCCGGCCTGTTCTGAGCCGGGATGCCCGCGTGCATCCTTACTCTCGAGATCTCCTCCATGCCCGAGGATGCGCTGGAAGCGCTTATCCGGCGCCTGCCCCCTGCCCGGCGTGAGCGGCTTTTCCGTCTGCACCCGGCGCAGCGGCGGGAATCCGCCGGCGCTGCCGCGCTGGCCTGCTGTGCGCTGCAGCGGGCTTTTTCGGCTGCACCTGCGCCGATCGGCCTGACCATCCGGCAGCTGCTGGCAGAACCCTGGTTCGTGCCGGAAACCTGGCCGGTCGACGGCCGGGGCAAGCCCTTTGCGGCCGGTGTCGAAACGCCGGATGGACGGCGGTATGTCTCCCTCTCCCACTCCGGCGGCCTCGCGGCCGCCGCAGCAAGCGACGCGCCGGTCGGCCTGGATGTCCAGCGGCTGCCCGCTGCTTTCACGACACAGCAGCTCGAGCGATTCTGCCGTCGGCTGCACCCGGAGGAAGCAGCCGCGCTGCATATTCTTTCAGGGGAGCGGCAGCGGGAAGCGTTCTGCCGGCTGTGGACAGGAAAGGAAAGCGTACTCAAGCTCACCGGTCTCGGGCTGCGCGGTCCGCTTAATCGCTTTGCTGTACCGCTGGAAAAAAGCCCCGCCCAAATCGCATTTCTCGGCAGCCGGATACAGATTCACTGGTATACTCTCCCGCAGGGGAGCCTTGCCTTATCCCGTTATGAGGAAAATCCGGCCTGTTTTTCGGCGCCAGACGATTCCGGCATTTGGGAACCGCTGTCAGAAAATCGTAAGAATTCCCCATGAGAAAAAAGCCGCCGGCCGGCGACTATATGGATAGGACAAGCAGAATTCTCCGCATCAAGAAAGGAATGGAAAAATATGAAATCACAGGAGCCGCGGCATCCTGCCGCCCATTCGTCCGCTCGCAGCCACGCCCCCAAAAAGGTCAAAAACAAACGGCGGACCCGTATTATTGCGGCGAGCATCGCCGCCGGCTTCATGGTAGTGCTCAGCTGCGGTCTGATCGCGGCGGCTGGATGGATAAACAAGCTGTTGGGCAACATCGATACTCCCGACCCGGTCAATCCAGCCAGCGATGCGGTGATTGCCGACCCTCTGCCGCCCGCTGAAAAGGAAGTGAAAATGCTCGCGAGCGACTATGCCGCCAAAACGGTGGATGAAATCTCGCTCAAGGGAAATTCCGGCACCGTCACCAACTATCTCGTGCTCGGTGTCAACCCCAATGACCATCTGGCGGATACCAACATCCTCATCTCCGTCAATACCAAAACCCGTACCATTCAGATCATCTCGCTGATGCGGGACGTGCTGGTGCAGATCCCGCGGGACGGCGGTGCGGTTATGGAATGGAAGCTCAATGCCGCCCATTCCTGGGGCCGGATCCCCGGGCACAGGACGATGATCGAGAAAAACTTCCGCCTTAATATTGATCGTTATGTCACGATGGATTTCGGCGTATTCTCTTTTGCCATTGACCAGATCGGCGGTGTGGACATTGAGATGACCGCCGAAGAAGCGCGGCATTTCGGGGTCGGCAGCGCGGCCGGCACCTATCATCTGGACGGCGAAACGGCTCTGGACTATTCCCGTGAACGGCACGTCGCCACGCTCGACGGCAACAACGACGACTGGGGCCGTACCGAACGGCAGCGCCGGGTGGTTGAGGCCGCATTCAACAAGGCCAAACAAAACCCTCTTGATATCGGCCTCAAACTTCCGGATATCGTGGCACAAGCCAACATCGTTACCACACTGCGCAAAGACGCGCTGGTGGAGCTGGCTATCCAAGGACTCATGGAATACAAGGATTATGCGATCGAAAGCCACGTAATCGCTGATCATGGCACCTACCGCAGTAAAAGCGGCCCTTACGGCAGCGCACTTGAGCTGACCGATCCGGTACAGACGGTACTCACCCTGCACGAATGGATTTATGGTAAAGAACAGTGAGATAACCTCAGAAACATGAAAATTTTGCCCGGGTTGCCGTAACGGCAGCCCGGGCAAAATAAATAAGAACGCCAACCAAAGGGAGGTGCCTCATCATGCCCGCCAAAAAGAAACCCGCCGCGCACAGCCGCCCCAAATCCCGCAGCAGCCGAACCAAAAAACGCACCAAACGGGCTTCGCTCATCCGCAGTCTGGTACTTGCCCTGGCCTGTGTGCTGGGCGTTCTTGCGGTTATCGTCGCAATCGGCAGCCTCTGGATGTGGCAGAAGCTCGGCATGATCGATTACGACGATTCGTCGATACAGTATCTGGATTCCCTGCCGCCGGAAGAGGATGACCTGCTGCTGCCGGAAGGTGAGGAAATGGAGGAGATCGAATCCACACCGCCGGGCAGCCCTGCCTCACGGCCGGACAACGGCCTTTCGGACATCGCGGTTCAGGGCAGCGAAGACGGCATCACCAATATCCTGTTGCTGGGAATCGATGCGGAATCCGGCTACGTCGGGCGTTCCGATGTGATGATGCTGCTGTCCATCGACAAAAACCATAAAACTATCCGGCTGATCTCCTTCCTGCGCGACACGCTGATCACCATTCCGGGGCGCGATAAGGACGGCGATGGGCTGGACGATTATGCCAAGCTCAATGCTGCCTATGCCTACGGCGGGTTCGATCTGCTTTCCGCCGCCATGCGGGAAAATTTCCGCCTGCAGATCGACGAATACATCGGGGTGAATTTCCCGGCGTTTTCGGCCTGCGTGGAGGCCATGAACGGGGTGGAAATCTCCCTGACCGCTGCGGAAGCCGAGGTGGTGGGCATTCAGGCGGCCGACGGCACCTACGCGGCAGGCACCTATCTTCTCAACGGTGAACAGGCGCTGACCTATGCCCGCATCCGCAAGCTGGACAGCGATTTTGGCCGCACCGCCCGGCAGCGCAAGGTGATTTCCGCGCTCATTGCCAAAGCCAAAACGATGGACGTTTTTACCCTCAACCGGGTACTCGATGCGGTGCTGGGCGACGTGCGCACCAACATGTCCAAGGGGGAATTTGCCGGCTTTATCCTGGACGCGGTTTCTTACGGCTCCTATACGGTGGAAGCCACCTATCATCTGCCGCAGGACGGGGCTTACAAGGGCGTGTCGGTGCCAGGCGTAGGTTCCTCCCTGCAGCTGACCAACCCGGCCGGGGCGGTGCAGGAACTCCACAAGTACATTTATGGATAAAAACGGCGCAGGCTCCGGTTTTCCGGAAATCTGCGCCGTTTTTATTGCTCCCGCCGCGGGTCCGGGATTGACCTTTGCCGGTGAATCATGTAAAATAGAAATATCTTTGTCCCATCATACTCCCCGGCGCGCGTCTGGACGGCGGCGCCGGCAAATCAGAAAGGACCGAACCAGTTATGCAGGTTTCGCCTTCAATACTCACCTGTGATTTCGCCCATCTGGCTGACGAAATCGCTTTTGTGGAACGCTCCGGCGCCGACATGGTCCATCTCGATGTCATGGACGGCGTTTTCGTACCCAACCTCAGTTTCGGGCCGCCCGTCATTGAGCGGATCCGTCCGCTGACCAGCATGACCCTCGACGTACACCTGATGATGCAGTATCCCGACCGGCTGATCCCCGCCTTCGCCAAGGCGGGCGCCGACATCATCAACATCCACGCCGAATGCGCATCTCCGCTGGGGGATACCCTGGAGGAAATTCGAAAACTCGGCAAAAAAGCGGCGCTGACCCTCAAACCCGCCACACCGGCCGAAGCAGCATTTCCTTGGCTGGACAAGCTCGCGATGGTTCTGGTGATGACGGTAGAGCCCGGATTCGGCGGACAGAAATTTATGGCAGACATGCTGCCGAAAATTGCCGCGCTGCGTGCAGAATGCCGCCGCCGGGGGCTGGACACCGCCATCGAGGTGGACGGCGGCATCAACGCCGACACAGCACGACTGGTAGCCGAAGCCGGCGCCACAGTTGCCGTGGTGGGCAGCGCCCTGTTCACATCGGCGGATGCGCCGGGCCTGGTGAAGACGATCCAGGCACTTTGACCAACGCTGCGCACAGCTTTGACAGGGCATCGCCCACAGCAACCGCCTGCCCGTGCTCCGCGGTAAAAGCCGCGGCAGCGTCTCCCTCACCCGCCGAGCGGGCAAATTCTGCGAACAGCTGGCCGACGCCTTTGGGCAGCGTCGAAGCCGGATACACCACCAGCCGGTAACGCCCGTCAAATCGGTAAAGCGAGCTGCCCGCCATGGGCGGCAGCGGACGTTTCCGTGCTCCGCCGAGACGGCACAGCCCGTCCGCAAGCCGGAACAGCTGTTCCGCATCCTCCAGTTCATAGATATATGGACCGGAAGCCCGCTTCATCCGTACCCGCCGGTGTCCGGCCGAAGGCGTAAACAGCAGAAGGCAGCCGCCGTCCACCGGCAGAGCCTCTACGGTTACCCCGTTCTCCGGCGCAAAGCCGGTTTCCTCCCGGGCGGCGAGCAGCAGCATCTGTATCGCATCCCGTGTGGCATCATTATCCTCTTCCATCGAAGCGAAATTCAAGCCCAGTATGACGAGGTCCTCCTCGGAGAGCATAATTTTCAGACAGCCGTTCTCCAGCATCTCCATCTGCACGGCTGCACCTCCCTGCCTGTCGATGATTCCGGGTGCGTCCGGGCAAGCAGACCGCTCACCAGGATAGACCCTACTCTTATCATATTATGCTGTGTGCCGTTTGGCAAGCGGATAAAACTGGGGATACCGGTACCTTTATCCGGTGATCCTGTCGAGAGAATCCGTTTTTTTCCGCCGGCCCGGCACATACCGGGAATCCCAAAGAACGGAGGCGCATATTGTATGTCGAACTTACCGCGCCGCGGAATTTTTCTGCCCCCCGCCAAGGAGCCGGCAGCATCCCGCGCCATTGAGACTTTGAAAACCCCAGGCCGGATTTATCTGCCGATCTCCGCCGGCCACGATACGGCCGTGCATCCGGCTGCCGGCCTGTACGATACGGTACGCTGCGGCGATGTGCTCATCGAACCCGAAAACAGCGACGACACGCCGGTACTGGCCACGGTCAGCGGCGTACTGGCCGAAACCATGCCGGTCAATCATCCACAGCTCGGCGAGCTGACCTGCGCCGTAATCGACCAGGTGGCAATGGATCTTCCGCCGCAGGCCGAGCCGCGGGACATCCGTTCCCTCGCCCCGGACGAAATTGTGGAAATCGCCCGTCTGGCCGGCATCATCGACGAAATCGACGGCATGCCGCTGCATCGCCGTTTGCGTGCTTTCCGGACGGCGTCCATACAGCTGGCCGCCGCAGATGCGACCGACAGCGAACCGTATACCTCCAGCGGCTGGGTCGTACTCAACGAAAACGCCGAGCAGGTCCTTGAAGGGCTTTCCCTTGCTGCCCGTGCGGCAGGAGCGCCGGCGTACCATGTCGCCGTCCAGCTGCCGGCCGCACGGCGGCGGCCGATTATCCAGCGGCTGGGTGAAGAACACGTTTACCAGGTCGGCCGCCGCTATCCGGTTGACCGTTTCGGCAAGTCCGGCGATCAGCCGGTCGGCCGTATCGGTGTGCAGGCCTGCCTCGCCCTCTATCAGGCAGCGGCCTACGGCATCCCGCATCGCGACTGTGTGATTACGGTGGCCGGTGATGCGGTGGCGAATCCCCAGAATGTCCGCGTGCCGTTCGGCACCCTGGTTGAGGATATCCTCGCCTTCTGTGGTCTGGCCAAAAATCCGGCGTATGTCCTGCTCGGCGACGTAATGACCGGCGTAACCGTCAGCGACACAAAATTACCGATCATTCCCGGCAATACCTGCCTGCTCGCGATGACCTCCCGCAAGACGGTACCGTTCCACCCCTGCATCGGCTGCGGACGCTGCGCGCAGGTCTGCCATGCCGGCCTTCTGCCGTATGAAATCATCCGTCGGCTGGAAAACATGCACTATGAACGGCTCACCTCGCTGCATCCGGAGGAATGCGACGGCTGCGGCGCCTGCTCCGCTGTCTGCCCGGCCGGACGCGAGGTTGCCCAGCGGGTACTCGAAGCCGGCGAGGCCCACAGCACCATCCTGCTCGACTGGAGGGATGAAGATGACGTATAATACCGCCAGAGCACCGTTCCTGCGGCGTTCCGACAAATTGACCCATATGACGGCGGATGTGCTCATCACACTGGTCGCACTGTGCATTTTCTCCGCCTTTTACTACGGTTTCCGGCCGGTGCTGCTCGTACTGGTCGGCATGGCCACCGCCATGCTGTGCGAAACCATCATCTGTCTGCTGCTGCGCCGCAGGCCGTCGGTGACCGACGGCACGGCGGCGGTCACCGGCGCGCTCATCGGCATGATGATGTCGCCGCTGTCCCCGTACTGGCTTCCGGCCGTCGCGGCGGCGTTCGCCATCGTCGTGGTAAAGATGCCGTTCGGCGGTACCGGCCGCAACGTCTTCAATCCCGCCGCGGCCGGCATTGCCGTGGTCACGCAGTGCTTTTCCGCACGGCTGTTCACCTATCCGGATCCCAGCAGCGGCATTTCGCTTCCGCTGAGCGGCCCGCTCGGCAGCATCCCCACCGAGCTTTCTCCCGCCGCGCTGATCCACAACAAGGGCAATCCGCAGTATCCGTGGTACACGCTGCTGTCCGGCGACTTTGCCGGCCCGATCGGCGCAACCGCCGTCGTGGTGCTGGTCGCCTGCCTGCTGTATCTGTTCATCCGCCGCACCGTGTCGCCGCTGACTGTGCTGCCGTATCTGGCGGTGTGCGCGCTGATTGCGGCGGTGTTTCCCCGTACGGCAGGCAGTGCTTCGGCAAGCGTTGCGCTGGAGCTGTGCTCCGGCTATCTGCTGTTTGGGGGCATTTTCCTTTTGACCGATCCGGTCACTTCTCCGCGTTACTGGCTTTCCCGCATTGTCTACGGCGTGCTGGCCGGCATCCTGGTCATGACCCTGCGCCATGTCGGCCGCTTTGAGGAGGGTGTGTGCTTCGCCATACTGCTGGTCAACGCCATCGCGCCGATGCTGGACCGCTGGTGCTGGCGCGCGGTGCACTTTTTCGCCTATCGGAAGGAGGCGGTTCATTCATGAGACGTCCCGCTAAAGCAGACTGGAGACATCTGGCCTCGCTGTTTTTCGATACCTTCCTGCTGCAGAACATCGTCCTCATCCAAGCGGTCGGCATATGCCCGATCATCGGCGCCGGCGTCAACCTGAAATACGGCGTCACCTTGACGGTCTGCACCGCCGCCGTGCTGTTGCCGACCAGCCTGTGCATGTCGCTGTTCGGTGAAAAAATCCCTTCCTGGCTGCGTCCTCCCGTCTACACGGTGGGCGCTTCCCTTCTGCTGCTGCTTGCGGCGTTCATTCTGGACAGCTTCATTTCCACCGATATCTACGCCAAGCTCTACCTTTATCTGCCGCTGATGGCGGTCAATACGATATTCACCTACCGCGCGGGAGGCTTCTCGGTGGGCAGCCGGCCGGTTCCCGCGCTCATCGACGCCTTCGGCTCCGCCTGTGGGTTCGGGCTGGTGGTATGCATCGTCTCCTGCCTGCGCGAAATTGCCATCAGCAACACCATCTGGGACATCCCGCTGGGCATCGATTTACAGCTGCCGGAGGCCGGGCTTCCGTTCGCGGCGTTCATCATGCTCGGCTTTATGGCCGCTTTCCTGCAGTGGTTTAAGGCGGTCGTCTCCCACAGGCTGCATAAAAAGGAGGGAGGCACAGCATGAAAGTCCTTTCAGACCTGCTGCTGTACCTTCTGGCAGCGGCCTTTATTCAGAATTTTATCCTCACCACCGGCTTCGGTTCCTCCATTATGCTGCGCATCGTGCGCCGGCCGAAGGATATCCTGCTGTTTTCCGGCCTGCTGGCGGGCTTCTCGCTGCTGACGGTACTCATCGGCTATCCCTGCGACAGGCTTATGGGCACCGGGCAGCTCGCCAAGCTGATCCGGCCGGTCGTGATGATCGCCATCGCGGCGGTGCTGTACATCCTGACCGTGGTGGTGCTCCGCCGGTTTCTGCCGGCGGTCTTCCAGCGGCTGAGCCGGCTGCTCGCGCTCGCCGCCTTTAACAACGTCGTTATCGGCATCGCACTGATTTCCAATCACCGCTTTTCCTCCCTGCCGAGTGCGATCGGTCTGTCGCTGGGTGCCTGCCTTGGCTTCCTCGTGCTGGCCTGGCTGACCGCTGAGGGGATGGAACGGCTGGACAATCCCGACATGCCGCAGTCCTTTCGCGGGCTTCCGGCTACCCTCGTATATCTCGGCCTGCTGGCGCTCGCGCTGCTGGGCTTTTTCCAAAACGTCCCGCTGCTGTAAGAACACTCACTTTCTTTGACGAAAGGTCGGATCGTTTGTATGGCGAAGACTTTCCATCGCCGCAAAAACCTGTTCCGCAAGCGGCGTGCTAATCCCCTAAAAATCATCATCACGGTGCTGTGCTGTGCGGGTCTGGTGACCGGCGGTTATTTCGGTGCGCGCTTCCTGATGGAGGGCGGAGACAACAAGCCGTCTGTATCCGGAGATACGTCCTCGGGGGTGTCGTCTCCGGGTGGCACTTCCGCCCCCGACGTATCCGACAGTTCCCGGACGGAGGATTCCTCCGATCCGTCCGTTGATCCGCAGCCGCCAAAACCGTCGGACAGCACGGTAACCCGTGCATTTTATCTGCCGGCTTCCATGCTGCGGAACACGACGGCGCTCGGCGAAACGTTGGAACAGGCTGCCGCGGCCGGCTTCGACGCGGTGCTGTTTGATCTTAAGGATGAGGAAGGGCGCCTGTACTACGTCTCCGCCACGGCGCTGGCTGTTTCCGGCGGCGGCATCACCGAGGATGCGCTGACGCTCGACGAGCTGAAAGCCGCGGCACAGCAGATGCGGGAGAAAGGGTTTACTCCCCTGCCGCGGCTGTATGCCTTCCGGGACAACACCGCCTCCAAAAACCTGGCCGGCGCCAAAATCACCCACAGCGATAACCCCGGCTGGACCTGGTACGACGCCGATCCCAGCAACGGCGGCCGCTCCTGGCTCAATCCATACGCACCGGACGCACACAGCTATATCGCCGGGCTGGTCGGTGAGCTGGGGAACGCCGGCTTTACCGCGGTTATGCTCGACGGTGTGCAGTTCCCCACCCAGACCAAAAGCGCCTATTACGGTGCCTCGGAATGGACCTCGATGAGCCAGGGCGACATCCTCAAAAAATTCGTCACCGATCTGACCGCCGCGCAGCCGGATATGCAGATTATGCTCAGCGCGCCGGGTCTGGCTGTGTTCGGCAACGATACCAAGGCATTCGGCGGCAACCCGGTCACCTTTGGGGCGCCGGTGATTTCCCCCGTGCTGATTCCCAGCACCCTCGGCAGCCGGCTGACTGCCGAGGACGAGACAGTGGATTCCCCCGCTTCCCATCCTTATGAGGCGGTGCGGCTGGCGGCCGGACAGATCCTCCGGCGCATCCGGATGATGCCGGCGGATGAACAGCCGGAACTGCTGCCCTGGATCGACGGTTCAGGCTCCGCCGCCGATGCAAAAGCACAGATGCGTGCGCTGACCGAACTGATGGGCAGCAACACGGCGTTTATCCTGTATCGTGCCGACGGGCAGTACGATTTTCCGGCGTTGGCCGCCTGAGTACGGCGCCGTACGCTGGAAAAGACACGCCTGCACAACTCATCCCCTGCCAAAGGCGAAAGGACCGACTAAATCTATGCGGATTGATTTTCACACCCACGCATTTCCCGATAAAATCGCGGCGGGCGCGCTGGCGCACCTGCTGGAAAATACCCGAACCTACGAATCCCTTTACGGTTCCGCCCAAGCGCACACCGACGCTACCCTTGCCGGACTGACCGCATCCAGCCGTGCCGCTGGCCTCGACATAAGCCTGGTGCTGCCGATTGCGACCTCTCCCAAGCCCTCCGAAACGCTCAACAACTTTGCCGCCTTTGCGGACAAACAGCCGGGTCTGCGCTCTTTTGGCAGCGTGCACCCGCTGAATCCGCAGGCACAGGCGGAGGTGCACCGCATCCGGGAACTCGGCCTGCGCGGGATCAAGCTTCATCCCGAATACCAAAACTGCTACGCCGACAGCCCCGAGGTGATCGCCGTAGTGCGCGCCGCGGCGGAATGCGGCCTTGCGGTGATTTTCCACGCCGGCGCCGATATCGGTATGCCTCCCCCGGTACACTGCACGCCGGAGCATGTTGCGCGGCTGTGCGGCGCCGTACCGGATGCACACATCATTCTCGCGCATATGGGCGGCTACCGAATGTGGGACGAGGTGCTTCGGCGGCTGCCGGATCTGCCGGTGGACATCGATATGAGTTTCTGTTTGCCCAACCATCCGGAGGCACACGACCTTTTCGCCCGGATCATCCGCCGTATCGGCGTGACGCATGTGCTGTTCGGCTCCGACTCCCCCTGGGCGGATCAGAAGACGGCGCTGGAGGCGGCGTGCGCCTTCCTGACACATTACGGCTTTTCTCCTGAGGAGCAGGACGCCATCCTCGGCGGCAATGCGGCCCGGATCCTCGGCTGATTCCCTTTCACGGAGGTTTACATTATGTCCGCTATTTCCCGTAAGGCCGCTTTCTTTGATCTGGACGGCACGCTGGCCGTTCATAATCTCCCTCCCGCGCCAGAAGATGCCGATGCTATCCGACGCTTCCGTGCGGCGGGCCATCTGGCCTTCCTGTGCACCGGCCGGGCTTCCGGCTATATCTATCCCTCGGTGCTGGATATCGGTTTTGACGGCGTAGTCGCCAGTGCGGGCGCGCACGTCACGCTAGACGGTAAAATCCTGTACCGCCGGACGGTCTCCCCGGAGGTGCTGCGCCGGATGATCACGGACTGCCGGCAGACCGGCTGCATCTGTGTATTCGAGGGTGAACAGGGCATGTACGTCATCAACGAGGAAAAGTATCCCCAGCTGGCCAAAAGCTGCGCCCCGGTGCGCACACCGGAGGATTTTGAGACGGTATACGCCGGACACGTCATCAACAAATTCACATTGTATTCCCCGCTGACGGCCGGCATGCAGGCGTGGATGGACGGCTTTTTCTCCTTGATTCAGCATCCCGACTATCTCGAAGTGGTACCCAAGGGATGTTCCAAATCCGACGGCATACGCCGGGTGATCGAGTCGGCCGGCATACGCCGTGAGGACGTTCTCGCGGTCGGCGACAGCGCTAACGATCTGGATATGCTGCGTTATGCCGGTATCGGCGCGGCGATGGGAAACGCATCCGACGAAGTGAAAGCGGCCGCGGACTGGGTTACCGGAACGCTGGCGCAGCACGGTGCCGCGCAGGCGCTCCTGCGGTTTGAAAACATGTAAGAAGGGGCTGAAACCTATGCCTACCGCCAAACGCTCCCGCGCGGCCATCGCCGCCTGGAGCATCGCCCTGATCGGCACCGTATTGCTGATCCTGTCCTCGGTCATGCAGGAGACGGCTGCTGCAGCGGCAATAAACTGGGCGTCCTGGCTGATCGTCAGGGGCGCCGCTTTGGCGGCGGGGCAGGTCTCTCCTCATACGGAACAAATTATTCAGACACTTACGCCCGCGCTGCTGAGCGCAGCGGCATATGCCGCGCTGGCACTGGTTTTATGGCTGGCCGTTTCCCATTCTGGGCCGGGCCGGCATGCCAGTGCCGCGCTGACTGCCGCCGGCTGTACGCTGGTTGCCGTTGTTGCCGAACTGCTGCAGATTTTCACGCCCGGACGTCTGCCGCAGGTGTCCGACTGCCTGCTGTCCGCAGGCGCCGGTATCGCCGTGGCTGCCTGCATCTGGCTGTATCAGTGGGCCGAACGGAAGCTTCCGCGTCTGGTCAACCGGGAAACCGTCAGCTATGTTTTTTTCGGCGCAGTGACCACCGTGGTCAACATTTTAAGCTATCAGGTCTTCTATCATACGCTTGGCATTCCGAATCTCATCAGCAATGCCCTCGCCTGGGTGCTTTCGGTGCTGGTGGCGTATATCGTCAACAAGCTGTTCGTTTTCCGGAGCAGCACCACAAGCATCCGCGCCCTGCTGCGCGAGTTCGGCCTGTTCGTTGCCGCGCGGCTGTTTTCCTTCGGCGTCGATGAGCTAGGCATGTGGCTCATGGTGGATGTGGCCCGTTTCAACACCGGTATTTCTAAACTTATCGTTAATGTTATTGTGGTGGTTCTGAACTACTTTTTCAGTAAGCGTATTATCTTCACCCGCAAAGACGGTTCGGCAACGGATCAGCCGACAAATGCCTAGAGAAAGGAATGTGACGGGGCATGGCCTGCGTGATTGACGAGGGAGACTGCTCCATCCGTTACATTGCCCTGCCGGCAACCGTGCGCGCGATGACTGTCCGCGACGGTGACGGGCACTACAATATTTACATCAATACCCAGCTTTCCGCCGAGCAGCAGCAGGATGCCCTTCTGCACGAGATGCAGCATCTGCTGCGGGATGATTTCGATTCCGCACGTACCTTTGAGCAGGCCGAGGCTTACCGCGCCGCAGATGCGCCTCCCCCACCGAAAAAAGGACCTTCTCCGATTGTCCGGGAGGTGGCGGTGCCTCGTATCGATACGCTCGGCGGACTGCTGCGCTTTGTCGCTTCGCTGAGCGCCGGGAAACCTGGACGGCAGCCGCCAGCCAGGCGGGTAAATCTGGACATCACCGCGGACGAAAAACGAAAATAATAAGAAACGGTTCGCTTGCACAGGCAAGCATCGTCAAAACTGCCTCCTTTGTTCACACCGAGGCCTGAAACGGCGTCGTATCGGCGCCCGCATTGTGTTCTGTATACCAGTGGCTGTCCTGTCGTCCGCCCCTTCTCAAACCTCGCCATCAAGCGGGGTTTTGTATTTGGTTTGGGATAAGATACCGCCTGTGATCGATTGACAAATAAAAAGCAGCCGGCGGCTCATCGCAAATCGCCGACCGCAGGTCTGGCTGGGATGGCTGGAGATCGAAGGGCGGTGCAAAACGTGCTTGGTCACGCGTCGGTATCGACCACGCAAAAGTACACGCAAGTGAACATTGATGAATGTCGCGCAAACATTTCGAAACTGAAATATAATTAAAAACAGGCCGGGTACATCGCACTGATGGCCCGGCCTTTGTGTATTCAGAGAAATACGCCTGTGCACAGTTTCATGCACAGTTAATAGGCAAACTTGAACTATTTTGAACCTTTCTTCGGAATCTAAAAAAGACAATAAAAAGCCCGCGAACCCAGTGTTTATGCGGGTTCGCGGGGTGGGAAGCGTTGACAAAAAAGATATCCGGTAAAATTATAAAAAACGTTCACCAGATTCTAAGCTCATCAGCAACCCCTGACAACCTTCCAGCACGTCGCGCCATGTACCCTCGAAATTCCCCGTATACCATGGGTCGGCCACTTCGCCGGGGCGGTCGGTGTAATCCATCAGCAAATGCATCTTGTCAGAAAAATCACCGCCGCAGATGCGATACATATTACGAATATTTGCTAGATCCATACCTATCAACAGATCAAATTTTTCATAATCAAGGGCATTCAACTGACGGGCCGTCTTTCCAGAGCAGTCAATGCTATGCTCGGACAGCTTGCGCTGTGCCGGAGGATAGACCGGATGGCCGATTTCTTCTGTACTGGTAGCAGCAGAAGCGATCTCATATCGTCCTGAAAGCCCGGCCTTTCGTACCAAGTCTTTCATCACAAACTCCGCCATTGGACTACGGCAGATGTTGCCGTGGCATATGAACAATATCTTTGTCATGCGGATACCCCATTATCGTGTTGTTCACTTACACTATAGCACAACTCTGCAAATTTGTCGAATTACTTTCTTTCATTCTGAAATCGCTAAGAATATCTATTTTCCGACTAAAAAGTGAATAATCTCCCCATTTTTGCAGAATATGTGCTATACTGAAAAAAGATTTTATAGGATAACGGATATAGATAAGGAGTGCCGAGGATGGACTCTCTGGTGACGATTACAGGTTCCTACAGTCACAGCGTCAGCTTCGCTATGCAGCAGAATTATGTGCCGGTGATCCGCAGTCTGATCCTTCAAAATACCGGCGAACAGGATCTGGAGAATCTGACCCTCTCCATACGGGTTGAGCCGGCATTTGCACATGATTTTACCCGGCACATAGCCCGGATACCGGCCGGAGAAAAGCTGGAACTGGATGATCTGGCCCTGACCCTCTCTCCGATATTTCTTTATGAGCTGACGGAAAAAATGGTGGGTTCCCTTTTCATCACCGTATCCCGGGATGATACCGTGCTGGAATCGATCACGCAAACCATTGAGCTTTTGGCTTACGATCAGTGGAGCGGGACGCAGGTTATGCCCGAACTGCTCAGTGCGTTCGTAACGCCGAACCATCCCCGGATTGCTCAGATTCTCGTGAAGGCGGGGCAGCAACTGGAAGCCTGGAGCGGTTCCCCCTCCTTCACCGCTTATCAGACACAGAATCCCAACGCTGTCCGATTGCAGATGGCTGCCATTTACAGCGCTCTGCAAAGTGAAAACATCGCCTACTGTGTTCCGCCGGCCAGCTATGGACAAAGCGGGCAGCGGGTACGTTTATGTGACACCCTTCTGCAGCAAAAGCTGGGTACCTGCCTTGATCTGACGATGCTGTACGCCAGCTGTCTGGAACAAGCCGGTTTGCATCCGCTGCTTGTTTTGTTAAAGCAGCACGCTTTTGTCGGCTGCTGGCTGGAGGAATGCTGCTTTCCGGAATGTGTACAGGATGATCTGAGCCTGCTCACAAAACGGATCGCCGAGGGGATCAACGAGATTGCAGTGGTGGAATGCACCGCCTTTGTGGCGGGGAAATCCATCTCCTTTGACGATGCGGCAAAGGCGGCGGAAAACGCCCTGGCAGATCCCGACGATTTTGAATTATGCGTGGACGTAAAGCGCTGCCGTGGCGGCGGGCTTTGCCCGATTCCTCTGCGGCAGTATAAAGAGAACGGCGAGCTGTGTGCCCTGACCGAGGAAGATTTGCGGCCGGCCAGGACAATAGAGGATGCCGGCCGGCCGCAGGAACTGGAGCTGGCGGGAAAGCTCACACATGTGGATCACATCCCCACTACCCGCCAGAAAATCTGGGAGAGAAAGCTGCTGGATCTAAGCTTGCGCAATACCCTGCTGAATTTTCGCGTTACCAGGAACGCCATCCAGCTGATTACGTATCAGTTATCCCCTCTGGAGGACGCCTTGTCCGGCGGCCAGGAATTTCAGATGATGGCGCGACCCAAGGACTTCGACAACAGCCTGCGCAGCAACAAGATTTACGAGGTGCGGAATCAGCAGGATCTTCTCCGGCATCTCACGGAAACCGAATTTGCCAATCGCCGCCTGCGTACCTTCCTGGATGAAAACGAGATGGCCGCACGGGTGGTGGGCCTGTATCGGTCCGCGCGTATGAGCATGGAGGAAAACGGCGTCAACACCCTGTATATCGCGCTGGGCTTTTTGAAATGGTACGAAACCGATGTCAGCCAGAAGGAGCGGTATGCGCCGCTGGTGCTGCTGCCTATCGACATCATCCGGAAATCCGCTCAGAAGGGCTACGTCATCCGCGTCCGTGACGAAGAACCGCAGATGAACATCACCCTGCTGGAAATGCTGCGGGCGGACTTTGGACTGACAATCAGCGGGTTAGATCCTCTTCCCATGGATGAGAGCGGCGTAGATCTGAAAAGAGTTTTCCATATCATGCGGCAGGCGGTTATGAACTTTCCGCGCTGGGACGTGGAAGAACTGGCCTTTGTCGGCTTGTTCTCCTTCAGTCAGTTCATTATGTGGAACGACATCCGCAACCGCAGCGAAGACCTGAAACGCAGTCCGGTGGTAGCAAGCCTGCTGTGCGGCAAAATGGAATGGGAACCGGACAGCGATTTCCCGCCTCCCGACCGGCTGGATGAGGAATTTTCCCCGGCAGACATTGCCCTGCCCATCAGCGCCGACTCTTCTCAGCTTTCCGCTATCTGCGCGGCGGGGAAGGAAAACAGTTTTGTTCTTCATGGCCCTCCCGGCACCGGCAAATCCCAGACGATCACCAATATGATTGCCAACGCCCTTTTTCAGGGTAAGTCGGTATTGTTTATTGCGGAGAAAATGGCGGCTCTTTCTGTGGTGCAAAAGCGGCTGGCCTCCATCGGCCTCGATCCCTTCTGTTTGGAGCTGCACTCCAATCGCGCCAAGAAAAAGGATGTGCTGGAACAGCTGGATGCGGCATTGTCTGTAGGACGTCAGGCTTCACCGGAAAACTACGCTCTGCAAGCGCAGCGGCTGGCGGAATCCCGGCAGGAATTGAACGCTTTTGTCCGGGAACTCCATGCCGTCCGTCCCTACGGCCTCACCTTGTATGATGCTATTGCCCGTTATGAACAGCTGCGGGACGCTGCCGATGTTCTCAGTATCCCTACCTCGTATATAAACGATTTAACGGATGAGCGGCGGCTGCGAATTCTGGATCTGCTGGAACAGCTCAGGGTGACGGTTTCCACCTGCAAAGGCGTGAATAACCATCCACTCAAGGCACTTCAGCCGGAAGCGTATTCGCCTGTCCTGAAAGAGAACCTCACCTCCATGATACCGGTTTATCGTCAGGCGCTCACCGCTTTGCGGGTCGATTTAACCGCTTTTTCCCGGAATACCGGTCTGGAATTTACCTATACGGCGCCGCATATCCGGGCAGCGAAAAAGCTATACGCTTTTCTTCGCGAAGCTCCATCCATTCCGGAATCCCTTTTCCTGTATACGGATGTGCCTGGATTGCGCGGGTCGGTGATCACCGCCGTCTCTCATGGACGGGAAGCGGCCGGGATTCGGAAGAATCTGGAAACGGTGTTTGAGCCGGCGGTTTTTACCGAACCGGATGTTTCAGCGCTCCTGCGGGAGTGGAAGGTGGCGGATGCCTCCTGGTTTCTTTCCAAAGCGATGGGACAGGGAAAAATACGCAAGCTGCTGCAAAGCTATGCGCTTGAGCCCAAGACCTATGATAAAAAGCAGACCGGCGTTTATCTTGAACAGCTGGCCGCTTTCCGGCAGCATCTTCAGGCTGCGCAGGAACAGGCCGCGCAGCTTCAGTCTCTGTTCAGTTCACTATGGAAACCGGACGGCACAGCAGACGACTGGAACCGGTTGGAGACCGTCTACCAGGCAGCTGTGACGCTGCTTGAACTTGTTTCTGAACTGGATGTACAGCAGCCATCGGCAGCCAGGCAGGCTCTGATTCAGCATCAGGCGTTGCGGACAGCGGAATTCTGTGCCCGTCATACCGCTGCTCTCACCTCTCTGGAAAAGCATGTGGATGAATGGACGCAGACTGAGAGCAATCTGTCCGGGACGGGCGGCATTGACTTTTCTGCCCTGCAGGAGGCGGAGGACGACTGGCTCTCGCAGGGCGAAAGGCTGGCTGTCCTGTGGGAAACCCATTTGGAGGACCTGCGGGACTATTGCAGTTATCTCTCTGTGCGCCGGCAGTTATGTGCGGAAAGTCTGGCGGAAATCCCTGCCTCACTGGAACAGGGTACCCTGAACGCCGACACCGTTGTGGCCGTGGCGCAGAAAGCGCTGTATCGTGCCTGCATTCTCTGGACAGTGGAGCGGGAGCCGGTGCTCTCCGGCTTCAACGGCACGGTGTTTGAGCAGCGAATCGCCCATTACAAGGAACTGGCAGCTCAGTTTGAACAGCTTTCCCGTGAGGAACTGGTTGCCCGGCTTTCCGCGAAGGTTCCCACTACCTCCGCCAGCTTTGCTGCCTCATCGGAAATGGGCATCCTGCAAAAGGCGATTCGCAGCGGCGGACGGATGCTGTCTATCCGTAAGCTGTTCGACAGCATCCCCACCCTGCTGCGGCGGCTGTCCCCCTGTATGCTGATGAGCCCCATTTCGGTGGCACAGTATATTGATCCGTCCTACCCGCCATTTGATTTGGTTATCTTCGATGAGGCTTCTCAGCTTCCCACCTGTGAGGCGGTGGGGGCCATTGCCCGAGGCAAGCACGTCATTGTGGTGGGTGATCCCAAACAACTGCCGCCCACCAGCTTTTTCAATACCAATCAGGTGGATGAGGACAACTATGATCAGGAAGATCTGGAAAGCATACTGGACGACTGTCTGGCGCTGAGTATGCCGCAGCAGCACCTGTTGTGGCATTACCGCTCCCGCCATGAAAGCCTGATCGCTTTCAGCAACCGTCAGTATTACGACAATGGCCTTTACACCTTCCCCTCGCCAAACGACCTGGAATCCAAGGTGCAGCTTGTGCCGGTTGACGGATATTATGACAGAGGAAAGACCAAGCAGAACCGGGCGGAGGCCGAGGCGGTTGTGGCGGAAATTCTGCGCCGCCTGCGCGATCCCGTACTGCGTACCCACAGCATCGGTGTGGTAACCTTCAGCGCCGTCCAGCAAAATCTAATTGCTGATCTGTTGGAAAAGGCTTTTGCAGAGGAACCGGCACTGGATGAATGGAACACTGCCATGGAAGAACCGCTGTTTATCAAGAACCTGGAAAATGTTCAGGGGGACGAGCGGGACTGCATCCTCTTTTCCGTGGGCTACGGCCCCGATCAGCAGGGAAATGTGGCGCTGAATTTCGGCCCGCTCAACCGCGACGGCGGCTGGCGGCGGCTCAACGTGGCCGTTTCCCGCGCCCGGCAGGAGATGCTGGTGTTTTCCGTTCTGCAGCCGGATCAGATTGATTTGTCCCGCACCCGTGCGGACGGCGTTGCCGGATTAAAGGCATTTTTGCAGTTTGCCAAGAACGGAAAAGGCGCGTTACCGCTGAAAGAAGGACAGCGAAGCGCTGCTACGGATGCTTTGGCGGATACCATTGCCGAAGCGTTGCGAAAGCAAGGCTACACGGTACATACCCATATCGGCTGCTCCGCCTATCAGGTGGATATCGGCGTGGTGCATCCGGAGCATCCGGAACGGTATCTTCTGGGGATTCTGTGCGATGGCAGCCAGTACCGGCAGGCGGGGACCTCCCGTGACCGCAATTTGCTTCAGGTCAGTGTCCTTTGCTCTCTCGGCTGGCGCATCCACCGTGTTTGGTGTCTGGACTGGTGGGAAAATCCTGAAAAGGAACGGAAAAAAATTGAGGAAGCCATTCGCCGTGCTTTAGAGGAACCGAAAACGTCCGTCGTATCCGCAGAACCGCCTGTCGTTACAGAAAAGGTCGCCGTCAAACCATCCACGATGGCAACGGAAGTTTCCGCTACTTATCCGGCAGATGCACCGGGGCTTCCCGTTTATGAACGCTGTGTATTGACGGCCCATGGCATGGACAGCGAGGCCTTTTATGAGCCTGCGAACAATCGCCTGATCCTGTCCCAACTGATTCAGGTAGTGCAAAAAGAAGCGCCCATCAGCCGGACGCTTCTTTGCAGGCGGGTGCTGGAAACCTGGGGGATGACGCGCATAGGTGCGCGGATCGATCGGCGCTTTGAGGAATTGCTGGCTTCTTTGCGGTTCCCCCGGACGAGAGCCGGGGATCGGCTCTTTTTCTGGGATGTGACACAGGATCCGCTGGTATACGATGAGGTCCGCATACCGGGGCAGGACGATTACCGCCGGAATCTGGAGGAAATTGCACCGGAGGAGCTGGCCGCCGCCGTTCGGGTGGTGCTGGAACAGCAGATCGGTCTCAGCGAAGAGGATCTGCGTCGCGAGGTCACCCGTCTGCTGGGCTTTGCCCGCACAACGGAAGCCATGCTTCCGGCGCTGTCCGCCGGTTTGGAAACAGCCGTAAAGTGTGGTATCGCCCGCAGGGAAGGTGATCGGATTGTGTTGGCAGAAAAGTAAAAGCTATCTACAATAAGGGCGGGGATAAAGCTATGTGGCCGTTTCGGAAAAAGAAGGTCGTCTGCGAATTGGACTATGACAAGCTGGCGCAGGCTATTGTAAAAGCGCAGGAAACCGTTGAACAGAAAAAGCAGGAGGAAGAGCAAAAGAAGTCCCGTTTCACTTCCGGATTTTGAACAGGTCCAGAAAAAAAGGACAGTGACAAAAGCCCCCCTGATGTAGGAAAAT
>ERZ824600.321-NODE-321-length-73145-cov-7.202695_pt1 | contig 73145 bp, 92 predicted proteins | sample MGYA00519933_ERZ824600 | MGnify/ENA primary metagenome ERZ824600 (study PRJEB31778, sample SAMEA3449178) | human gut metagenome | biome: human gut; feature: human-associated habitat; material: faeces | place: United Kingdom | collected 2010/2012 ...
CGCGCTGCTACCGTCCGCCCGAGGGACGCTTTACCGAGCAAAATCTCGACTGGGCTACCGAGCTCGGCTATAAAACAATATTCTGGAGCTACGCCTATGCGGACTGGGACAATGACAAGCAGCCTGATCCGGAAAAGTCGATAGAAAAGATCCTCGCGCACACGCATCCAGGTATGATAATTCTGCTCCATCCCACCTCGGCGACCAATGCGGCGATAATGGATACTCTGCTCAACCGTTGGGAGGAGATGGGATACAGCTTTCGCTCGGTGGGTGAGCTTGAATGACAAAATGGCACACACGACTTTTGCTCGGTGCGGCTGTAATAACCGCCGCATTGTCTCTGACCTCGGCACTTCACGGCTCGGGCTATACCGAAAGGGATGAGGCAATGGGTGTTGTAGGCGATGCAAATAAGCGTATAGCGCTTACCTTTGACGACGGACCGCATCCGATCTATACACCCGAGATCCTCGACATTCTCGCCGAATACGACGTCAAAGCTACCTTCTTCGTGGTTGGCGAAAATGTACGCAAAAATCCGGAGCTTATAGAGCGCGAGCTCGAGGAGGGACACGAGGTGGGAAATCATACCTACACTCATCCCTGTGCACTCGCAAAGCTGAGCTGTGCAAAGCTCATGGATGAGATAAGCGAATGCGAGGATGCCATATTCGAGACCGTCGATTTTCGCCCTCATCTCTTTCGACCACCCGGAGGAGCAAACACCTGCGCTGTCAAACGCGCCTGCTCCGAGCTTGGCTACATCGAGGTGCTGTGGAATGTCGATACAATGGATTGGAGCGCTAAGACCTCGCTTGACAGCGCACTACGCACGGTAAGGACCAATGTCAAGGACGGCTCTATAATCCTATTTCACGACTACGTCGGAAGGAAGAAGCCGATAACCGCTCAGGCACTGCGAGTGCTGCTGCCCGAGCTGCGCGAGGCGGGATATGAATTTGTGTATGCCGAGGAGCTGCTCGGATAAGTCGCATACCCGCTCGACATCATGCCGCAATGCTGTGTCAAGACGGCATTACCGGCATAAACTGAAATTGTAATAGCCATTATTACAATAAAAAGTCCCCTTATGAAGCAAACGGGCGGAGACTCTGTACAGCACCCGCCCGCAGACTTCATATATCATATCACCGCCATGAAAAAAGGCGGCGATCTCACACATCACGAAAGGGAGCTTTCGCTCGACGAAAGCTACGGTCATAAGTATGGAAGTAAACAGACCGGGCTGCGGCTGCGGCGTCATTTGCACGCAGGACGCAGAGGTTAACGTCTATCCGTCGCTCGCAATGATATATCCGCCTATTCAGCAATTCAGATTGCTGTATGATTCCCCGACCGCACTCTCGCGCGGTACGATATTCCGCGAACTCGATAAGCCCTTTACGGCACGTGCGGTCCAGCGCTCGGGCATGCCTATGCGAAACGGAATTGTGAGGTAACGGCATGAATGAAAAAGAAAAAGCACTGCACGCCGTTCAGGAATATGATTTTCAGTGTATCGAGGCAGGACTGTACCTCGATTCACACCCATCCGATAAGGACGCAATGAACTATTTCAACGCCTCCCGCGAGGCACTCGCCGGTGCCGTTGAAAACTATGAAAAATGCTACGGAGCACTGAGCTACTCCGGAAATATCATTACCGCCGATTGCGGCTGGAACTGGGACGCCACACCGTGGCCGTGGGAGGAATAAGCTATGTGGAAATATGAAAAAAGACTCGAATATCCCGTCCACATAAAGCACCCGAATCCCGCTGCCGCAAAGATAATCATCAGCCAGCTCGGAGGTCCGGACGGAGAGACAGGTGCGGCGGAGCGTTATCTCAATCAGCGCTATTCGATGCCCGACCGAAAGGTTATCGGAATTTTGACCGATATAGGCACCGAGGAGCTCGCACATCAAGAAATTGTTGCGACAATCGTCACACAGCTGACAAAAAATCTCTCCTACGACGAGATCAAGCGCAGCGGTTTTGACACCTATTTTGTCGATCACACCACCGGCGTTTACCCGCAGGCGGCATCAGGGACTCCGTTCTCCGTCGCCTCGCTTCAGGTTACCGGCGATGTTTTTACAGATCTGCATGAGGATATCGCAGCAGAGCAAAAGGCGAGGCTGACCTATGACAATATCCTCCGCCTTGTGGATGATCCGGATGTCATCGACCCGATACGTTTCCTGCGCGAGAGAGAGATAGTCCACTATCAGCGCTTCTGCGAGGCTATCGCCATAACGCAGCAGACCTGCGAGGACAAGTGCAATTTCTATGCATACAATCCCGCATTTGACCGCACACGAATAAAATGAATTGACGAAAAACAAACCGTTTATTCGGAAACAAGCTTTGGTAAAACGGCGGCAGAGAATCATCTCTGCCGCCGCAGTCTGTCGGAAAACGCCTGTCTTCGCTCTTGCTTTACCGGCGTTTTTCGACAGGCTGACCTCTCTTGTCTTAGTAGACAAAAGAGGTTTGTTTTTTGGTGCGGATGTTCATAAGGGATTTAATTAACATACCGGAAATGTACAATCATATTCAGTTTCAAACGCACATTTTCAAAAAATCCTCTTTTGCGGTACAATGTACACGCAAAGGAGGATTTTACTATGAAAGAACAAAAACGATTTTTGGAATTATCGGAATTTGAGTGGCGGTTGCTTATCAAGTGCTTAAATGAAGCAAGATCATTATTTCTCGACAACGGCAAATCCGTTGAGGATATCAAGCAAAGGAAGAAGGCTATTATGAACTCTTTCTGCTGGAGCTCGGCACGGGGATGCGGCGCGGTGAGATATTGGCACTCAAATGGAGCGACCTCGACTTCGCAACAGGAGAGCTTCGCATTGAACGGCAGGTATATATCATCAAGGCAGAGGTGATTATATCGGCGCCGAAAACAAAAGCCTCGATACGCACCGTTATTCTGCCACCGTCACTCTTGAAAACCCTTGTGGCGTATAAGAAAACGGTGGATTCGGAATGGATGTTTCCGTCACCGACAGATAACGGCAGACCGAGAAATCCGTCATCGGTTAGAAAACGGTTACAACTGATCTTGGAACGGGCGGGCTGTAAAAAGGTGCGCTTTCACGATCTGCGTCACACCTTTGCTACCATGGCGCTGGAGCACGGTATGGATGTGAAAACGCTCTCGGCAACCATAGGCCATGTGTCCTCGGCAACCACGCTTGATATTTACAGCCATATCACCGATACCATGCAAAGGCAGGCGGCAGTGCATATAGACCGCAAAATCGGCGGCACAGACGCCCAAATGCCGACGGCTCAGCCGTCGGCAAGGAAAGATACCTCCCCGGTCGAATTCACGCCGTACAAGCCCAAAATACGCAAGCCCGGAACAGGTTGTGTCACCATGATTAACAACCACCTCTACGAGGGACGGTACACGCCGACCAACGCCTACGGCAAGCGGGAAAGCCACAACATCTACGCAAAAACAAGAGAAGAATGTGAAGAAAAGCTCGCGGAAATGATTGCAGAGGTTAAGGCGCAAATCAAGGCGGAAAAAGACAAAATGACAGGGTGACCGAAAAAGTCACCCTGTCAAAATTTGAGGTTTCAAGACCCTTAGTTTGCTTTTGGATTTTCAAGCGATTCCCTTTTTGTGTCGAATGGAAGCACATCGGTAAATAGAATTAAATTGGAAGTGATTTTTTCCCGTTCGGTCAATGCTTGAAATGTACCGTTTGAGTAAAGGACATCCATAACCATCAGTGCCACTTCATTTCCTATAAAACCGCTTGCAGACCAACTGAAAATAAGATCTCGCATTTGCGGCGGATAATCGCCTGCGACGGTTTGCGCATATTCAAAGGCGTAGTCCGCAAATTGCTTTTTGAATTTTTCATCGAGCTCCGGAATCTTAGCAAAAAAATCTTCGGCTTTCCCTTTGACCACCATAATATTAATCTGATTGTTTTCGGAAATAAACTGTCGTTCTCTGAGCCGTTTGAATTTATCGGCATTTACGAGGTCATCAGAAATAGCATCGGTCATAAATTCGTAAAGGAATTCATAATCAGAAGTCCAATTATTTTTCCAGGCACCCTCACGTGAAGAATATCTGCTGTCTATAGACCATGAATAGACGGGATACTTCTCAGACCAACGTGTCATATTACCGCAAGCCCACATAGAAGGAAGCTGCAGGGTAGGAACATAATCCTTATCAACCTGTGTCCTTTCCGTTCCGATAAAAGCGATATAATTTCCCCCGTCTGTTGTTTTAATATAGTAAGGGGACAGATCCTTTTTTACTTCCAATTGACATTTGTTGGCCACACCGTAAAAAATAGCTGCTGCTTCCAAAAGCTGACGGTTTCCGCTTGGAATATACACATCACGGACATCGGAAATTGCTTCCCTGACAGAGTCAGCGTAAGAATTTGCAAGAAGTCGGGCTATTTCAAGTTGTTTTTTCGATTTATTCTCCTGCTTTTCAAGAGAAAAAGTTGGAGAATCAAATCTTACGTAAGTGGTAAATTTGTTCCCGGCTTTTCGCACTAAAAAGCCGTTGCTTTCTAAGAGCTCAATCTTATCCTCAATAAAGACAGGGACAACTCCCAATTCTTCTGCTATTTCATTTTTGGTTCTGGGAGTATAATACACACTGTAGACGATATTAAGATTTAAGCTGTCATTCAGGTAATATTCGGGACCTCCATTCGGTCCGGGATCTCCGCTGTGACCGATACTAGTTGCTTTAATGGGCTTCATTCCCAACTTTCCTATTTTTCTTTCCATAACTAATCCCTCTCTTAATTCATATCGTGCTTTATTAAGATGCCATTTTACTGTACCTATAGGTATACCTCGTTCTTTCGAGATAATTGCGATCGGCTTGTTTTCGTAATAGTACGAATAAACAATTTCGCGGCGTGTTTGTGTTAGAAATGTAATTTCACGGCGCAAGCGCAAAAATTCCTCTTCATTATCTCCGAAATCGTAGATATCCTCAACGGAAAGATTAATTTGATCAAGAGAAACGCCCTGATGCTTCTTAACAAATGAGACATATTTTGAATACACATATTCGCTGATGCGCCACACATAGCCGTCTAAGTTGTATATTTCCTTTGATTTTAACAAGGACTCATACAGCTCTTTGACAATATCGGCACAAATCTCCTCTGCTTCGTCATAAGAAAAAGATTTCTTGACAGCAAATCCGTATATTCTGGGAAGATATTCGATTAAAATTTTGTCTGCTTTTTGTTTATTCATATGTATTACTCCGGTACCGTTTGACTATATAGTGGGCAGAAAATCAGAAAAGTTGGCGATTTTGAAATATTTTTTCAATAATTTCCGGCCTGAATGGCATCAGGATGCGTTATCCTCAGAAATTGATGAAAGCTTTTCAACAGATTTTAGTATAAGCTGTAAAATTCTGCGCCGCAATAACTTCAGAACTCTAAATAGGAAAAATCACAATATCTACGCGCAAGCGAGAGAAGAATGTGAAGAAAAGCTCGCGGAAATGATTGCAGAGGTGAAGGCGCAAATCAAGGCGGAAAAAGAGAAAATGACAGGGTGACCGAAATTGTCACCTTGTCAAAATTTGCGTCGCTGTAGACAAAGAAAAACTGAAATTTATCTTTCCTTTATCATGATAAAATTCGTAAGAAGAGTCCCCTGTCGCTCAACCTGTTGTTCTTTAATAACTTTGTATCCTCTTGTTTCAAAAAACGGTCTTGCGGTAATAGAAGCATGGGTAACAATATTTCCTTGAACCGCCGACTCTAACTGATTGCAAATAGCAGTAGCAATTCCTTTTCTTTGATATCCAAAATGAACAAATAAGCGGTTGAGATAGCCTGTCTTATCTATATCCCCAAATCCTATGATAATATCATCATCAACCGCAACAATACTGAAATGTTCTTGAAGAGATTGGTTCCACGTTTTCAAGTCTACCTGTCCTGTTGCCCAAACATCTAACTGTTTTTTGGTATAATCTTTCGCATTTACTGTGTGAACAGTGTTGTAGAAGAGTTCTGCCAATTCCTTACAGTCTGAGGATTGATACTCTCTAATAAGCATTTTATTTATACCTCTAAATTCCGATCTATTGTTCCAATTATAGCACACAACGGCAAAGAAATCTACTCTAAATCAAGCTTAAAAAAGTCCGGCTGATTTAACATTGAGTATTAAATCAGCCGGAAAGGTGGTCGGAGTGACAGGGTTCGAACCTGCGGCATCGACATCCCAAATGTCGCGCGCTACCAACTGCGCCACACCCCGATAGTTATTTAATTGTGGTCGTGTAGGTGGTCAAATCTGTGGTCAAACACAGTTTTGACTGCCTTTTTTCATTTGCCAAACCGCCCGAAATTCACACGGTTGAAGGGCTTTCGGCGGTTGGCACCGATAAACGTCAGAAATGCCGTCTATGCTCCCAAACCACCCGCGCTCCCAGCTGCGCCACACCCGGATTTATTTAATTTTTGTGATTTCAGTATCTGTGGGATACTATGTGGTCGTTGCCTTATTATAACATAAATTAACAAAAAAATAAAGAGCTGAAACCGCCGTGTGTAAGGCTTTGTTGAGGATTTGCGGAAAGGTCAAAAATGTGTCCGTCTACGCTCCCAAACCGCAAATACGATCTTAAAAGCATTCGATAGACACTATACTTTTTTCAATTTTGAGCCACCTACTGAACCACCTTGATTTTAAAATTCAAATAAACGAGGGGCTAAACTTATATATGCTATTCTTTTGTGTCTGTATCGGTTTTGTTTTCAACTGTATTTTTCAATCGGCGGACGATATTTACAAGGAATTTCGGAATTGGCGTGCCTAACTCCGAGAGATTTTCGAGAATTGAGATTAATTCGTTGATGATGAGCCAAATCGTTACAATTAAACCGCAACAATATGTGACACCTATATTTACATTTGCCGCCGCTAAGCCTGTGCAGATTAAATAATCGACAACACCCGCAACAACCACAAGAGCGAGATAGCTTGCTTTTTTCAAAATTCCGATTAAACCTGTTTTACTTTTTAATTCACCGTTTCTGTACGCCGATGTCAGTCCTGTAATATAATCAATAAGCATTACAGCGATGAGCACGAGAATTGGGATAAGTAAGATATTAAAATATGATATCAGAGCACCGATAGCTACTGAAACAGTAGCCTGAATAATATTGCCTTTCATAGTTTAGTTATACCTCCAAATCAAGTTAAAGTAAGCTCAATACGGTCAATAGCCTTGCCCTTTGTTCCTGCGTATCCGTCCTGCTTACTGTCTTTTTCGTCATCGTGCTGCCAATCGTAATAGTCTTCATTAACTGCAGAAACTCTGTATGTAGCCTTATAGTAGCTGCCGTGTGCGGATTTAACATCAGTAGGAGTTGTATAATAAATCTGTACAGCATCAATATCCATTCCGAGAATACCGGCATAGCCGTTTACATCATCATTAAGATTAAAACCTGTAACCCAGCTAAGCCAGTGACCGCCTTTAATATGCACTCTGTACTTAATCTTACCTTTTGTTACTTTGATTGCAAGACCGCTGATTGCCTCGCCGGCAATGCCTGCGAAGTCTGATAAACCTTTTACAGTTGGTAACCACTTACCGCCTGCAAATACGCAATATTCAATCGTAGGTTTATCATCTTTTTCAACTTTTGATTCCTCTTTGTTTTCAGAGTTACTCTCAAGTTTATTTAAAAATTGTTCCTTCCACAGCTTGTCCTTTGCTGATGAACCGCACCAAAAACCCGGGCAGATTTTACCGTTAGCATCATAATGGCGAATTACTTTGTCTTTTTTGATGTTATACTTTTTCATAAGTCGCTGAGCAAGTAAGATTACATTTTCAAGTGTCTTGCCTGTGCATTCTGTTGTTGAACCTGCAATTTCAATTCCGATTGAACGGCAATTAATATCCCAGTCGCCTGCATGCCAAGCAATATTTTTGTCAGCGACAGATCGTACAACCGTTGCATCGTCGACAAAATAATGTGCCGATGTTTCGACTACATTGTTCTTGAAGTAGTTACCGTTGTTCTCCGCTGTATCACCGTCATTGCCTGTATAGTGAATAACAAGTGTATCAATTTCCGAAGATTTTCTGTTGCTCTCTGTGAAATTACCTTTATTGCACCATATTTCTTTAAATTTATACGACATATTTATACCTCCCATACTGCCATAACCGCATTATAATATTCTTCCGAAAGCTGTTCTTTTAAGATTGACTTATCCTCATCACAGTTTGTATATGCGTTGCGGACATTCTCACCGACCTGCACATCTTCGCCGCCGAGATTGATAAACTTCTGTCTTAATACGCTTACACTGTCTTTTGTAAGCATATCGAGTGTGATTTTTTCTTTAAGTTCCATAGAATTACCTCCTACTGTCTGATATATGTAATTGTAAAATTGATTTTCTCGTCCTCTGCAAATTTATCCGTTGGCGAGCTGATGTAAAGCCATGAGCCGTCAAGACGGATATTTCTCAGCTTATTTGTAGTTGAGTACACAGCAATACTCGAAAATCGACTTTCGTTTTTTGCAGGGAAAGGCAAGCCTGCCATCTGAATATACGATTTATCCGCAACAAGTTTTGTAATATTTACCGACACCGTAACCACCTTGCCGTTTTTCACATAGTTAAAACTGCCCTCGTTGCCGTCATAAATCGCCTGTCCGGGTGTAAGACTGCCCGTACCGCTCTCAATATTTGAGCTATCATATTTTGCCGCAAGCGACTTGTCTGTCGCTGTTTTGTTGTCTGTTACGGTTTGACTCAGAGTACTGATTGACTCATCAGCTGAGGACTTATTGTCTGCAATCTGCTTGCTTAGCTGAGCGACTGCATTGTCTACACTGTCCTTATCAGCTTTAAGATTAATCTTCATTGTCACTGTTTCGTCAATGTCTGTTATTTCATCTTCAAGCTCCGTTTTATCTGCCTTTGCAGATAAGGCTGTGTTAATCGCAATTATTCTCTCACTTAGCGTGTTGATGTTGCCACCCGCAATCGCTATGTCTATGCTGTTGTTGTAGATACCGTCGTCCATACGATTTAAGTTTGTTGCGTTCAGCGCCGGAACAGCTCCGTCAACCCAATTAATTTTGCTGTAACTCATTTATCTCATCCTTTCCTAAATATTCTGTACCTTCTGCCGTCAGCCTTACTCTCATGCCGTTAGTGCCTTTCAGCGTTCGTTCAAGTATAAAACTGTCGACCGTTTCCGTGTCCGTAAAGCCTGTTTTTATGCTCACCTTGTCGCCGCATTCGAGCCACCACCTGCCGTAAACATCAGCTTTAAAAGGCCTGTAAGCATACAAATTGTAAAAGATGTAGTTGTTACCTTTATTATCGTTAAAACTTGTAACAATACCTGCAATGTCGGTACAGCAAGCAGTAATTATGTTGTCCGATATATACCAACTTTGTTTTTCTTATTCTGTATGACCGTACGAAAAATAGCTGTCCTTGTTGTACTTAAACTTAATAAGATTAATACTGCGTGTTGTGTATTCCTCAAAGTCGAGGTTGCTGTAGTTGTCAACGACCTCGGTTTTAGGATTTAAAATTTGAATAAACTTTATCTTGCCCTCTCCGCTCATAATTGCAAAACAAGCATTAAGTTCGCAGTACGCACTCAACAAGTCCGCTAGCGTGGTTTTGTCATTGAAAACCGATTTTACAAGATCCAATTTCAGTGACAGCTTATTGCTGTCATTAAAGCCTGTAAATTCGTTTTCGTAATCATAATCCTTTAAAAAGCTGCTGCAGAGATATACTCTCAAGTCATATAAACTTATTTTTGGCGAATATATCGAAAGACTTGTAAAGTAGTTGTAAGCGTATTTTTGAGAAGCGAGGTATAAATCGTCATATGCGATAATTTCCTTTACCGCCCTGTTTTTCTGTCTTGATGAGCTGTTGACAGTACCGCAGAATAGCGGCACCTCAATAACTCCCGACTGATAACCGCAATATAAATCTGCACTCGGCAATACTGTATCTGAGGGAAATAAAAGCCCCTTGCTGTATGATTGCTTCATTATAACTTTTATGCGTTTGCCGTTGAGCTCTGTGTCAACATTTATCACTCTTACAGTAAGCTGACCAGCAATACAGCCGCCGAGTTTAAACTCCTTGCCGTCACTGATTGCCTGCGTAAGTTCAAGACTTTCAGATACAATATTCGCGCCAGTGATGTCTTGAATATCGTCGTCAGGAAAGCTGATAATTATTTCCCTTTGCAAGCTGTCATTGAGCAGTTGCTTTTTGACCTCATCTGTTAAATTTATCATACCGTACCCCCTTAATACTCAATAAGCTCAATGCTTATCGGGTTGTAGAGAATATCGGTCTTGCTTGCGTCCATAACCGAAATCTCAATATCTGGAATATAGAAATATCCGCTGTCATATGAGTTGGTTTCATCGTTCCAATATGTAACATAGCATTTGCGTTGTACTGTGTTCACGATTGCAGAATTAATAATATTCTGCATATTGATTTTCTCGTTCAAGTGCAGAATGTGGGTAGAAAAAGTAATGCTTGTCTTACCTGTCGGCAGTGTTGAACGCTGTAAACCGCCGTTATCGTCACGCTCGGCATCGTTGTCCATACGCTGATCAGGTGTTGACGAATATTCAGCGAAATAGTTATTAGGAAATTCGGTATTTCCGAATTTTAGTAAATAACCTTTATAATTTGACATACTGCACCTCCTTTACGCAAATGCCGATTTGCCGTTATGGCGGTTTTTATAAAGCTCGTTTTGCTTTACGATTTCGTTAAAAATATCATTGCCGTTAATTTCAGCGACAAACTGATAGTAGTTACCGCCGTTGTTTCTGAATATTACGAACATCTCATACAGCTTTTTAAGATACGACAGAATTTCGCCGAGAATCACTGTATCCTGACCGCCCGAATTGTCGAGCATACCCTGTAGCTTGCTAAGCGGCGCAATAACTTCCGGATTGCCCGAATTAGCGCCTGCGTTATCTCCGACTACCGCAAGTGTCGGTGCTTTGACAAGTCCGCCTGTTGCAAGTCGTGGAATGAGAGGCGGATTTTCAGGCATTGAAAAACTCCAATCCTGTCCGATGATAGAACCAATAGCCCCTGCAATTCCGCCGATTGCATCGATAACACCCGAAACAAAGTTATAAATGCCTGTCCACAAACTGTTGATACCGTCAATGATAGCATTTACAATAAATTTGAACACAGCACCGATACCATCCCAAATGCCCTTGAAAAAGTCGTGAATACCTTGCCATGCTTTTTTCCAATCGCCTGAGAAAACACCTGTGATAAAGTCAATAAGACCGCCGAATGTTTTAAGAATTGAATTAACCAATCCACCGATGAATGTAAACACATTATCAAACACTCTTTTTACAGCATTGAAAACGTTCTGAATTTTAGGACCCAAAAAGCTGACAAGCCAGTTTACAAGCGGTGACAGGAAATTATTCCACACGGTTGAAACACAGTCTGCGACCTTGCCGAAGAAGTTTATTGCCCCCTCAAAAACAGGTTTCAGCCAATTTTCCCACGCTGACTTTACAATTGCCACGATAAAATCCCAAGCAGGCTTAATCCATTGATTGTATACATTCATCAGTGTTGTGCCGATATTAAGAAACATATCACACACATTCTGAAAAATTTCCTGTCCGTTGCCGTTCCACCATTCGCTGATAATTGTTCCGATATCTCCGAAAATCTGACCGATAAAGTCAAACACATCTGCAAACTGCAATTGTAAATTTTCAAGAAATTCTGTGATTGTTGCACCGTCGTTTTCAGTCCATTCGACGAGGCTTTCGGTTGCGATTGAAAATGCGCCCGAAATAACTTCACCAACCGAACCTGCAAAGGTTGTAAGACCACTTAAAAGATTTGAAATTGACTCTTCCATTTGAGGACGAACATTGTCAATTGCATTGCCTGCAAGCGTACCGAAATTATCAAAAAAAGTTGAGAGATTGTTATAACCGTTTGTAAGATTATTGCCTATGGTGTCAATAAAACCGATAATCTTTTCCCTGTCTTTTGAAATCCACTTTGCGACACCACCCGAAAGGGTCTGAAACGACTTTCCGCCGATTGTCGCAACCGCTCCGAATGCAGAACCGACCGCCTTGAGCTTGGCGGCACTCACCTGCTGAATCTTCTCAAAACTTTTTTTGGCTATCGGCTTAACATTATCAAAAATTATTTTGCAGTTTTTGCCGATTGATGACCAATCAACCTTGTTAATACCCTTTTGAACATTTTGAACAAAGCCTTTAAATCCGCTCTTTTCGTATAGATTTTTAAAAGCACCCGAAACACCGCTGTTTGTGTCTTTAACAACAGTATTTGCGACAGAAGTACCATTGCTTGCCGATGTGCTGCTTGCGGAAGTATCAGAACCGCCGCTATCTGATTTAGTAATAACATTCAGCTTGTCAAAACCTGCAACGCTGTTCTTTGCTTTTTCGGAACTTTTCTGAACATTATCAAGTGACTTTGAACTGTCATCTGCCGTATCCGTAAGGCTTTTGGCAGAATCGGACGCAGATTTGATATTGCTTGCGGTGTTGTTGCCTGTATCCCAGCCGAAGACCTTTGAAAGCGATTCAACCGCACCTTTGGCATATTCCGTTAAAGTTGCAAGTGCGGAACTCAACCGCTTTACAACCTGAGTTGCAACCTGGAGAATAGGCTGACCGACTACGGCAAGCAACTGATTCCAACTCTCTTTTAAGTTGCCTGTTACATTCTCCCAACCGTCTGCTTCACGGCTTGCCTGTCCCATAGCACCCGAAAGCTGATTAGCGTCCTTGACCATTTGCAAAAGCGTGAGCTGTTTCTGCGATTCCGACAAATCCGTAAATGACTTGCCATACAGCTTATTAGCCGCCGCGTTTCGTGTTGTTTCTGTACAAGACAAGCCAAGTGCGGCATCATTTTCAAAGTTTCCTTTTAAGAATGATTTCAGACTTTCGGCGGTATCTTCAAGCGAACGGTCATAATATGCCGCACTGTCGGCTGTTACCTGTAAAGCCTCTTGCATCATATTAAGAGCGTCTGCACTGTCCATACCCGTAGTTTTTGCAAAGGCATAAATGCTTGTTCCGACACCCTGCAAGCGTGTTTTCAAAATACCACTGTTTTTAGATACCGTAGCAATAGCACTTTCAGCTTGTGACTGCATTGAGCCAAATGTTTGTTCAAACTGCGAATTTGCGGCATTAACCTCTGCCGCCGATTCAATGCACTGCTGACCGAAATTCTTAACAGCGGCAACCGAAAAAGCAGCCACAACCGCTGTACCGAGTTTTTTTAACTTAGCAGACATCTTATTGCTTACGCTGTTTGCCTGCTCCTGCACTGCATTAAGCGATTTAGAAAAGCCTTGCCTGTTCAGTACAAGATTTAAGCCGATTTCGCCAACTGTAGCACTCATTTCTCACACTCCTTTCGATATAAAATAAAGGGCGTAACGAAATGTGACACCCTTGTGGTATAAAAACAGCGCACACCCGAAGATGTACGCTGTATAATTTGATAAAATTTTAGCCACCCCGTTTGGAGTGGCTTTTACAATGTTATAATACTTAACATTTATTAAATATTACCAAAAATATACACAAAAGTCAAGAATTTTATAAAAATAAACAAAATTGTATGCAATATTTACATATTTGCAAATATCATTTCAAAGTCATGCAAGGCTGTGTTTATGTCAGCCTGCGTGCGTTTATTTGCTGTGTGTGAACGCCACTTGTTGCGTATTTTATGTTGAGATGATGTAAAGTTCTTCAAAACATTTTCATCGTTCTCAAGGCGAATTTGAGCCGTTCTCGCAAGAGGCGTGTCAGTTCCCAAGCCACACAGCAGGGAGCTGAACTCCGCCCAAGTCATCTTTCTAAAATCTTCGGAGTAAATACTTACCCCGTACTCTGACTTAAAACTCGATACGATTAAATCGAAATCATCTATTAAGTCGTAGCCGGGGTCTGAATTTCCCCCTCGCTGTCATTGTCGGCGATAAGCTCTGTTGCTGCCTTAATAACAGTTGAGAGGTCGGCAAACGAGAGATGAAGTTTTGCAATCTTTTCTCTGTTCTCCTCGTCAAAGAGAAGCTCAAGCGCAGATAAAAGGTCAGAGCTTGACACACCGTTCTCGCTGTCGAAAAGAGCAATAGCCTTGATAAAAGAAATTGCGTCGTTGTTGACCTCAATTTCAGTGCCCTTAATTACGAGCTTAGGTCTTTCATCAAAATTAAGTTTGTTTGTAATATCAATGATTTTTGACATTCTTTATACCTCCTTAGGCTGCAGGTGTGTATTCGGGCTTGCCGTTTGACATAACCTCAAATTCAAGAGGTGCAACACCTGTGCTTGCGCCTGCGCCGTTTGCTGTTACAGAGATAACCGCATTCTTGAAGAGTACGCTTGCACCGTTCGGGAAAGTCCACTTAAACGGAAGCTGTGCGGCTGTGCCGTTCTTAAACGCAAGCTCTGCGATTTCATCGTTGCCTGCGTCACCGATTGTACGCTTGCCCTTTACAGAGATTGTAACGCTCTTGGCTGTCATAAGTCTTGACTTCCAACCCTCGTTCTCAAATGCTGTCCATTCCTCAACGCCGTTATCAAATGCCACCGAGAACTCCTCGCAATTTGCAATTGGAGTAGTGACTGTGTCTGTGCCCGATTTACCGATTGCAAACTGATTTTCGTAGCAAGGATAAACTCCGCTTGTTGCTGCCATAATATCATTTCCTTTCATAGTAAAATTTAACTTCAATGACCTGCTCATATATGCCCTTGTCATCTGTACCCACATCAATAGGCTCAGGGGTGAGCAGCTCGATTATATAAATTGTGTGTTCGTTGATTTTAACATTCTTAATGCTGTATAGTGTTTCAAACAGCTTGCGTGCCGCTTGCTCTGTTTCATTTGCGTTGTTGTTCCAATGCAAGAGTAAAGACACGCTGATTGTGTTGTATGTACTCTCGTCACCAATCGCCCTTACAGGAGCACCCGACTGCTTGAGAGAGTACACACCGAGGGACTTATCTTGTTTGTTATCGAGTTTACCGATGTAGTAATGCTCTGCTTTAAAGACAGTCTTTAAAAAGTCCCTTATGTCAGATAAATAAATCAAAGTCCTGCCTCCTGTTTGTAAAATCGTGCAAATGCCTTTTGACAAAAGTTTTGTCGTGTACCGCCCTTGAGCCAAGGCGCAAGCCACTTGCCGCCGGCGGCAATGTTTTCCTCACGACTGAAATTATATTCGGGATGAAAATACAACCGTCTGGCATACGGTGTACTCGATACGATTTTTGTTTCCCCATTCGCAAGGTTTGAGTAGTCGGCAAATGTGCTTTCGTTCTGCAAATTACCTGTATCAAACGGCATTACTTGCGTGTTTTTAATCTGCGTAAGCAATGCGTCTGTGGTATTGCGCAATGCCGTCTGCTGTGCTTTATCAAGCTGCTTTAATAAAGGCAAATTCAGCTTGATTTTTGATGTTACAGAAAAGCTCACTAAATCACATCCAATTCCGTAAAATTCACTGTGCCGTCAGGGTTGCGGTGCTTAATGCCTTGCACAATGGTTCTTTTTTCGCCGTCAAGCACCACATAGCCGCTGCTTAAATTCGGACAATCGGGTGCAAGGTCACCGCTAAAAAGCAAAACAGCCGACACCTGAACGATTTTCTGTTCTTTGGTATAGACTGTTTTGGCTTTAGACTGCATATTGCACAAGGAATTGCCGCCGTGCAGGACGGCTGACGGATACAGGCTGTCGGAGGGATACAGATTTTTACATTCAAACACGGTCAAGGGCGCTCCGTCCTCGGAAACACCCTCGCCGTATATTGTCACCTCAACAGGAGTTTTACAGAACTGCTTTTTTACAAGTGGCGGAAATTTCAAAACATATCACCTCATATTGCAGGATAACAAAGCCCTGTTGATTTAAGCAGAGAGTAGAGGTCCGCAGGAATTGCCACACCGCTTATGCACATCAAATTCCAACTTGCGCCAAACTCCATACCCACACCGTTGATGTTGTAATTTTTCAGATAGGAAGAAATCATATCGGCATTTTCTTCTTCAAAAGCAGTAAGTCTGCTATGCACTCTGCTGATGATTCTCTTCTGCATTTCCGAAAGTTTTTCAAAATCAATGCGGTTAAAGGTCAGAATGTCGATGTGAGCGGCGGAGATAATGCTTTTTTCATCTCCGCCCTGCTGTTCAATGTAATTCGCAAACATAGATTTATTCCTTTGTGTCTGATTTGATATTCTCTTTAAGCTTTTTGTTTTCGGCTTTGAGCTTTGAATTTTCTTTCTTCAAAGTATTGTAATCATCAACAGAAATTTTCTTGCCTAAGCCGTATTCTTTGATTTCACCATTGTCGTCCTGAATATCATAACCACGAGATACATAAGTCTTAGCTTCCTCATCTGTATTGACTGTATATGACTTATTGTCTTTAATTGCTTTCATTTTTGCTCACCTCGCTTTAAGCCTCTGCGTGAATGATTACGCCCTGCTTCATAAGTTCATCAATGGCAAAAGTACCATTGACTTTTCTGTTCTGATATATATAATTATCAGCTGTTCGGCTGTCAGAACGCGGAGTATAGACATTGATATATGAATACTTAACTCTTGATACCTGTGCTTCCGGGTCAATAAGAATATAGTCAATCTGCTTAGCTGAACTGTCAGCAACACAACCGTTTGTAAAATCAAACAAAGACTTCATTCTTGAGCTTGGCACTTCTACAATCTTATCAATATCATCAACGGAACGAACACGGCGGTCAATGCCCTTTGCGGAACTGATTTCAAGTGTTCTCTGAATACCCTCTGCATTCTTCAAAAGCTTTTTGTACTGTGGTGTCGCATAAAGAATAACCCTGTCGAGCGGTACACCGGCTTCGGCAAAAGCCTCAAGGTTATCGTCAAAATCTGCAAGCACATTCGCCGCAGTTAATGCAGTAGTTTTTACTGTTGCACCAACTCGCTTAGCTTCTGTATAAATCTTGCTGTAAGTATAACAGTCGAGTTCAGGTATAGCCTGTGTTTTTTCAAAGCGTGTCTGAATATTTGCGACAGTTACTACCATATTTGTTTCGTCAACATCGATAGGGTCGATAGCAAACTCAATATCTCTGTCGTGGTCAAGGGTTTTGGTTTCGTAACCGTTTGAATATGTACCCGAATTAAAACCGCCTGCACCTCGTGTATGGTCTTTATAACCGCTGACCGAGAGTTTCGGGATTTTAATATCCTTACCGTTGATAATCTGAATGTCAGAGTTTGAGTGGTAAAGGTCATCACAAGTAAGGGCTTGACCGTACAATTCTCTTAAAACATTACTGAAAATAGTTGCGTATTCTAATACTGCCATAATTATTTACCTCTTTTCTTACTTTTTCGATTTGATGCCGAAAATTCCTCTTAAGGCATCTTCTGTTAAATTTTTGTTGCCGTTGCCGTCACCGCCGATTTTCTGAACACCGCCAGCGTTTTCGCTTGCTTTTGCTTTGAGTGCAGGAATATCGTCAAGCACTTTCTTAACCGCCTCGGTCAGCTTTTCTGTGTTGATTTTGCCGTCTGTTATAACAGCCGAAAAGTCCGCCATTTTAAGCACATACGGCACGCTTGTTACGTCAACGCCCTGTTTTACGGCTTCGAGGGTTGCTGACTGATTGACTTCTGCCGTGAGCTTTGCGTTGTTTGCGGATTCAACTTCCGACTGAATTTTCGCAATGTCGGGTGTGTTCTTGGCTTTCTGCTCCTTAAAAGCACCGATTGCCTGTTTCATCTCATCTGCTGACAATCCTTGCTCTTTGAAGTATGACTTTAAAACCGTGTCCTCTGTCACGCTCTGCTTGCCTGTAATAAGGCTTGCGAGCTTGTCATAGTCAAATGCAGGTGCAGGGTTGCCCTGCGGTGTCGGCTGTGTTTCGTTGGGGGTAGGTGTTGGGTTATTTTCTGCCATATTTTATCAATCCTTTCAGTTATCGGGTGTCTCCCGTAATCAGTTTATAGAGTGTCTCTCTGTTTCAGTTTTGCTCGGTGTCTCCCGTAGTTTAGCGTCTTCGGACAATAAAAAAGCACCTGTGCAGTCACTCACAAGTGCGTTTTAAGCTGTTTTTGTTGTCTTTCTTTTCGGCTTTTCCGTAGCGTTTGGCTTATTTTCCGTAACGTTGGACTTAACCTCTGTCGCAAAACCACCGTCAATGAGTTCCTTTGCTCTCTGCTCGGAGCATTCAAAGACTTCATTAATCGGTCTGTTAATAAACCCCTCGGTTTTATCGTTGAACGATGTAATTACTCTTACTTTCATTTTGTCACCGCCTTTCTGATTTTTGGTATTAAAAAAAGCACTCAATCCGATTGATTAAGTGCTTTTTAAAGTAACACGAATACGGTCGCATTCTTCGGTTGAGTTATCGGGGTTGAAAAGTTTTGATATTTCCCACCCGTCATCTCTTGGAAGATATGCGACTGTTTTCTTTTTTACGGAATTGCCGTTTATTTCAAGAATGTTTTTATCAAAATCAATATGTATCGATCTAATATTCATAAAATCACCTACTTTAGTGCATAACAAAACCGCTCTTGTTACGGAGCGGTTAGATTATTATGCGGGAATATATTCCGATTTTGGAGGAATTTTATCTTCTTTTTTCTTAGCGGAATTATATTTTTCCATTAACTGCTTTTCCATTTCCTTTATTTCATCAACATTTTTAGTGTCAAGATTTCCAAAAGAATATTTCTTTTTGCTCATATAAATACCTCCTAATATTTGTTTATACCGAATTTCTCGGAATTTTTCAAAAAAGATTTTACGATAAGTAAATCAACATCGGGGCTATATCCCCCAAATGTATCTTTAATATCCATAAGTTTTTCTATTGCTTTTGTGTACGAATAACTGTCTGACTTAAATAGTATATGTACTTCACCTGTATTTGATACAACAGACATTGCACCTATTGAATCATTGCATAAAAACACACCTAAATCAGAGTAAGAAAAAGTCTGTGTACTCGGATGATTATGTGCTAAAAACAGCGATTTATCCTCAGAACTATTAGACATTGCGTAAGCAATAGGATTTTTAAAAATATTTACTTCATGCTCAGAACCATTCCGATATGCTCTTTCACCGCTATTTAAATTGAAAAGGTAAGCAACTTCATTGCTGTTATTGCTATTTTTAGACCGTGTCAATAACTCTTTATGTATTTCATCAATCAAAGAATTTTGATTTTTTGAATATTTCGGAACGGCGGATTTTGAAATCTTACTAAGTGCAACATCAGTAATATAAATCTTATGATCACGCTTTTTCGCTTGTTCCAAATCCAACACACCTTCTGATTTCATTATAACAGCTTTTTGAGATTTTGCAACAGCTTTAGGCGAAATATCTTCTGCGTTTTTAACCTTTTCCGCCAACTTATCCGCCCTGTCGTGCCACTCGTCTGCTCTTGCTTTAGCAAACTTCTTGTTATCCTCGTCAAGGCTGTATTTTGCCCTGCGGTCAAAGCGTTCGGCTTGCTTTTCTGCGTGCTGTTGCTGTACTTCAAGTCCTCTTTGGCGGTCAAGCTCTGCAAGCTCGTCATCGGAGAGAGGTCCGCTCAAATCGTCAAGTTCTGGGTAGTGGGTGCTTGTGCTGTCTTTGCACCGTGGGTGGAAAAGTCCCTCCGCTATGGCGGTTGAAAGCAGCGGATAATCACCGTCCGATTTTTTGCCGTTTGAATACACATCATCAATAAACACCCTGCCTATATACTTTGCACAATCGGGGCAACCGCCCTGTCTTGAGTTTACCACAACAAGCGAAAGCCCGTACTTAGCTCTTTCTTCGCCCTCACCTCTTAGATAGGCTCTCTTGTTCGCCGTCTTGATTGCCATATCCGCATAGTCTGAAAGCGTGTGTCTTGCACCGTTTTTATACTCCACACAATTAAGCCCTGCGTTTAGCATATCCTTACAAGCCATATCAACTGCTTTTTCGTATGTGCCTGCACCGGTGTTTGCGTACACCTGAGCATTGAAGATTGCCTTGCTGTACTTGTCATTGCTCATACGCAGGACTGCCGTTTCCGCCCTCTTTAAATCGTCTGTGGTCGATTTTACAAGAGCATTGAGCTTACGGTTATTGACCTTAAAAAACTCGCCTGTGCTCGTTCCTGTGGGCATATTCGGTGTAAAGCCGTCCTTGATTGCCTCAAGTATTTTACACAACTATAAATAATTCAAAGTTCATAATTGCTTATTATTAACCGCTTATTAAAGTAACACGAATACGGTCGCATTCTTCGGTTGAGTTATCGGGGTTGAAAAGTTTTGATATTTCCCACCCGTCATCTCTTGGAAGATATGCGACTGTTTTCTTTTTTATCGGGAATCCGTTTATTTCAAGAATGTTTTTATCAAAATCAATATATATTGACCTTATATTCATTAAATCACCTACTTTCAGGCATAACAAAACCGCTCTTGTTACGGAGCGGTTAGATTATGCCATTATCTTCAAGAAATTGCTTTCTTTCTTTTTCCCTAAGTTTATTATAAAGTGCTTCGGCATCTTTTACTTCTTGGGGAGCATCTTCACGCAAAGTTACATCTAAACCATTTACCACAAGATACGGTTTAAACATATTCCAAAGAGATTTCTGTTCTTCTGTTTGCATTAATCTCATTGTATCAACCCCCTAAAAGTTGCTTAACTCTATACTCATCATAAACTTCATCCATAACTTTATCTCTTAAACAGTCAAAAGCATACTCGCTTATATCACTTATATTATAACCGCTTCTTATCAATTTTTCAACCTTTGGAGCGTAAATTTTATTAAGATAATCGCAATATGCGTTATAATCGGTAATTCCACCGAATTTTTGTTTGATACTCGGTTTCTTTGTCTTTAAGGCTTGTGTTGAGTTTTGCAATCTCGCTTTTAAGATTTTCGACATCTACGCCCTCAAACTCTTTAAGTGCTGTCTGTGCTGTTTCAAGCTGTGATTTGTAATTATCTCTTGCGGTTGTGATTTTTTCAACCTCTGCAACAGTCTTGTAATTTGCAAGCACCGCCTTGTCAAACTCTGCCTTTTTCTCATCGGGAATCGTAATACCAATTTCAGAGAGAAGTGTGTGTATGTTCTTCATAATATAAATCCTTTCTGCATAGCTTGTATTCCGCTTTGCCTACGGTAGAAATTCAGCCGTATAAACCAACGGCGGGGTAAAATAAAAGCACCTATGCAATCAAATGCAAGGGTGCTTAATCTGCTTTATTTTTGTTGTCTTCAACCTCAATAACAAAACCTCTGTCAATAAGGCTTTTCGCTCGGTCTTTGGTACATTCAAAGACTTCATTGACAGGTCTGTTGATAAGACCGTTCATTTTATCGTTAAACGACACAACTACTTTTACTTTCATTTTGTCACCGCCTTTCTGATTTTGGGTATTAAAAAAGCACTCAATCTGATTGATTAAGTGCTAATCTCTGTATTAAATTCACGCATAACAAAACCGCCCACAAGGAGCGGTTAGTCTTCTTCCAAGTAGTCAAATTCACTCGACATTGAGCGTTCTTTTTCTTCGTCTGTTAATGTAGAAAGAAATTCTTCCATACATTTTATTTGCAATTCAATAGGTCCGTCGATAATTGCGTTTCTTGATTTATTTTCTTCCACTCCAAATCACCCCAGCTTTTGATTTATTTAGCAAAGTTTTAACAAATCTATCTTTTTCCTCATCGGTTTCCTTAACCACTATCTTCTTATACAATCTATTACACTCAAGAGCAAATCTATTGTTGTCAAAATCATCGGTTTTAGTTAAATATTCAACTGTGCCGTTGTTTTTTACAATAGTAATTGTTCTAACATTTTTATTTGCAAATACATCCAAATCGTTCATAGAATAACTACTGTTTCTCGGATGATTATGTAAAATAGTTAAATTTTTTCCTTTTGTCTCCAAGTATGTGCCAAAGTCAATTTTTTCATCAGAACCTGTAAATGGTTTATAGTCAACCAATCCGTCGCGAAAAACAAATGCAACTTCTTTATTGTCATTTTGTTCTTTTGAAAATTTCAAAAGTTCCTTATGTTGTTTTTGAATTTCAACCCTTTGTTCTTCAGAATATCCGGCAATATCAACTTTCGGCACTCGCTCGATAGCTTTATCTGTTATTGGCGTAATAGGCTTTTTATTTTCCTCTTTTATTATACCACTACCGCCCGATTTTTCAACACCGAATTTACCTTTAAAGGTATGATTTTCTGTGTTTTTAATCGGCAAAGAAGTAGTTTTTATTCCGCCTATCGGTGAACTGGCTTTTTTAGGCTTTGTAATACCCTCAACGCTGCTGCCGCCAACCGTTACCCTGTCCCATTGTTGAGAAAGTCCGACGCTTTTTGAGAAGTTCACATATTCATCGGAAGTTTTTACATATCTTGCACGAGCGTTAATTATTGCTTGCTCGTCAGCCCCGCCTTCTTCAAGCAATTTTATTTTCTGCCTTTGTGCCCGCATTGTGGTTTCAAGTCTGCGCTGTCTTTGGGTTGCCTCATACCTTGTGTATGTCTTGCCGTTGTATTCTACAGGCTTGTTTTCCTCTTCGTTCATCTTCTCGAGCTGTTCATCAGTATATGTGCGTGGAGTTATGCCGGGCGTGAAAGGCGAATATGAGTGATAACAGTTTGCACCGCACAAGCCTGTTACTGTACCAAGACCACACACGCTTTCAAGTTCTTCCTTGCTGTACACTCTGCCCTGCCACACCTGATGGCTCGGCCTTGCTCCACTGTGCCACGATACCTCAAAGTAATTTGTGCCGAGTTTTTCGGCGTTTTCCTCGTTGATTTTGCCCACAACCTGATTCAGTCCTGTTGAAACCGCACGCCTTGCCGCAACGGTAACTCTGTTGCTGTGACCGCTTGCATAGTCAACCGTACGCAATCCGCTGTTTGTCATTTCGGTTACGGTTTTTTCGAGTACGGTATTATAATCACTCGCACCGCTTGCAATTTCCGTGACGGCTTTATCAAGTGTTTCTTGATAATAGTCTGCAACGGGAGTAAAGCCCAAACTGCCGTCAGGCTGTCGCTTTGCAAAGCCCATTGACTGTGTAATGTTTTTACATTCGTTTTGTGTCTGCTCTTGTACGGCCCTCACAAATTGCTGTAGTGGCTCGTTTTCTGAATATGGTATAAACTCCTTGCCTTGTTCAATAAAAGCGCTCTCCGTCTCGTTATATCCGCTTTCCGTTATATTTGTAAAGATTTTTTCAACTTCTTTATCGCTAAGGTTAAGTGTCCTTGCGACAATGTCTTTGATTCGCTTTTTGCTTGTACCTAAATCGTACAGTCTATTCATTTTATAGCCTGTTGACGGTATAATCTCCGCAGTTTCAAGTAACATTCTTACTATTTCCGTCATTATGCTCATTTGCAGGCTGTCAAAAATTTGCTCGAGCACAATCGGGATTGCCTCTGTAACTTCGGGAGTAAACATCAGTCAACAACCTCCGAGGACTGCGGCAGGTTCTTTTTTGCTGTCTTTTCGTCCTCTCCGTACCATTTCATACGATACTCATCAGGTCGCATAATTCCAAGACTCAAGTCCTGAATATCCTGTGTGCGTTCGGTCTGTTCATCGGTGAGAATACTGTCCTTAAAGTCACAAACGAATGTGTAACCGCTTGTTGTCAGCGAATTGTAAAAGGCGAGAGCATACACCAAATCGTCAAGACAATATTTAAGCTGTTTCTGAATTGCCGATACCGTGTTATACTTTCGGTTCTTAGCCGATAATATCTCCGTAGCCGTCTTTGCGACAGTGTCGGGGTCGGATAGGTCGCCGTATGCAAGACCGACCGAAAATTCAAGTCTGCGAAGATATGTATTTAGCCCGTCGGTAATATCAGATTGACGAATTGCAGGAGAAAAATCTTTGAACAATTCATTATCTCCGAGGTCAACATCTACAGCTTTGTAAAGTCTTTTGTTGAGTTTTTCAGTACCCTCTTTCTTGAAAGCTGCGGCATCAACATGTATTGCCCTTTCGCCGCTCTCAAACTCCCAATCAAGTCTGCCGAATTGTGTGTCTATTTTACGAATAAGATTTATGTCATTTGCGTAGACAGAAACACCGCAAGATGAGCCGTCAATCGTATTTTTAATCGGTGTGCGAAAATAACCGAAAGCAGGGCGGAGCATTGCAGGGTATGTAACAGCATTCGGCAGGCTTGCCCACTCGTCAACTGCCGCAAGCGGAATTTCTCTTCCAAGTTGCCCCTCACTTGCAGACACATAAGCAGTGTTGGTAATTGTCAATCCCTTTTCGGTATCAAGGCTGTGATACTCAAGCCTTGTGTAATAGTTGTCGCCGATCTTCTTAAATTCAGGAAAGATGACTTTTACAAGCCTATGCCTTGCGTCAAATTCAATCGGCACAAAGGCATTTGCGGAAATATACTGCACCTTGTCGCCGCCTAACGGTTTAATCACCATTGCGCCTGTTGCAAGTCCCGACTGCAATTCGGAGTTAAGGTCTTCCGTTGCGGTTTCAAAGATTTTCTGCAATTTATCATTGCTTACGCTTGCAGTCATTTCGTTAAGCGTGATGTTTGCAAACTCTCTTGTAATCGCCTGCTCAAGCCTTAAACTTATAACGCTGTCGGAAAGCCAAAAAGCCTGCCCCGCAAAGCATTTCTGCCACATTTCAATGCTTTGCATCATATCATCCGTAATCGCAAGTTTAACGCCCAAAGCCTGTTTAATATCCTTTAGAGGGAACATTCTCTGCCACACTCCTTTCAAAAAATTTATGAATTGCATTTCACACCGCCCTTATAAATCTTTTCATATCCCGTTCAAATGTGTATTCAAAACCGTCGAGGCTGTCGATGTCGGTTGAACCGTCGTCAAGTCTTTCGTCAACAAGTTTTTTATCATTCCATACAGCCTCGCACAATGCCGTTTTAAGCGTATCGCAGCCGTCAGTGTAAAAGAACCTGCCTGCACCCATAAGTCGCAGCAGGCATTGAATACGGTCCTGTACTGGGTATTTGCGTGCGGGTCTGACTATGGTATTTGGAAAATGCTCCTCAAACGCTCTTTTAATTCCTCGACCGAGTACAGTTTCGGCATTATCCCAATACACAAAGTCCACAACACCGCATAAATCAAAAACAGACTGTGCAAAATTAATTGCCAGCCTGTCAATATCGTTTCCGTCGTATTCACCGAAGTGTCGTTCGCTTTTCAACGCTATTAAATTATTGTAGCCTCTTGTCTTTGCCGTTGCCACAAATGCGTGGCCCGATTTATTGCCGCCAAAGTCAATGCCGATTGTTACTTCTTCAAGTTCCGATTTCAAAAACTGCCTGTATGGTAAATCCGTGTTGATTTTGTCTGTAATTTGACAGTAAAATTTTTTGGGATTATCGGCAAATCTGCGGTAAATCGCACCCTCTGCACGCACCCATTTCCCGAGTATAAGGCGGTCATAAAAAATAGTACCCTCGTACTCATTGCAGAGATTTTTTACAAACTCCTCGGATAAGAATTTATTATCGAAAATTGTGTATTCCTGCAAATAAATATCTGCGTCACTGTCAATAAACTTTTTCAGCCAATGCGTAGGGTGTTCGGGGTTTAAGCTGCCGTCAAAGCACGAATAAGGCTTGTCAAGTCGGGATTTGAGCATATTGAAAACATCTTCGTTCCACTTTGCAACCTCATCACCGTAAATATATTTTGCCGACGCACCCTGAATTTTAGCAACCTGACTGACCTTTTCCGCACCCAAACAGTACACATCTTCACCGCACACTTTTGCAATGTTTCGGCTGTTAATCGTACCGACAACATCAGAGGTGTAACGCTCTCGCATAGGCTGCAGTACATTTCGCTCAATGGTTTCTTTTGACACGCCTATGATAAAGCACAAACCGTCCTTACCGATTCGCTCTCGAATACGCATAGGCACAATACAGGTGACATCAACAAAACTTTTGCCCGAACGCACCGCACCGCTTTTTATGTTCCAACGATGTGTAGCGTTTGCGATATATTCTTTTTGCTTAATCGTGTACGGCATTGTTTGTGCTCCTTTCTGCGTCATCTTTGATTTCTTTCAAAATGCTGTCGAGCTTGTCAAGTGCGGTCTTGTCGGTTTCCTCTTTTTGCTTATCACGCCACTTGTCGGGGCGGCGGTTTTTCAGCCAAAATATTTGTGCCGTTGTGTTGCCCCCAAGAGCAGAGGATAACAACGCATTTTCAACTTCATAGTCCACAACCTCTTTGCCTTTTTTTAGGGCAGCCAAAATAGCCGAATACTTATTTTTCCAATCTTTTAGCGTTGAGTATGAAACACCCATATTCTTAGCAATCTGCTCATCGGTCAAGCCGTCCCTTGCCCAACCCTCAAGCAGTAATAAATTTTCTTCTTTAAGCCATTTTTCATACTTTCCTTTTGCCACCGTCACCACCTCTCTTTATGTAAAAATAAGCAAAAGAAAAGAGAGTACTAAATGCACTCTCCATTAATCAGTATTAAGCGTTAAAGCATTAATTCTGTCATTCGTTAAAGCATTAATTCTGTCATTCAATTCTATCAGTGTATTTTTCACATTTATATAGTCTTTAGGTGTAAAAGATTTATCGTTCCTATTATGAAGCATCACATTGTTTGCTCTCGATAATCTTTGATAACATGAAACAAGTAAATCAAGATCATCTGGATAATTCCCCAATGCATCTTTGCATTCCATAACCAGCCGTGCAAAACTACGTTTATTGAGGCCACAATTTAATTCATCGCTAACATTTTGCGTATTAGAAAGCAGTCTTATTGAGTCTTCCATAGCATCTAACTTTGAATATATTGATTTCATCATAATTCTATCGAAAACGACCTCATCAACTTTGGAATTATCCACTTTTGCATTTGCTAAATTGACTATGTTCATTAACGAAAATGAACCATTTTTATAAGTTTCCTTTATCGCATTAGCAATATCATCTTTTGCCTTCATAACATTTTCATACAATCTATCTTTCTTATAAAAAACAGTATTAATTCCTGCTACATCAAAAATTTTATCAGTAGCATCATCCTGTACCAAAACTACTTTTTTACCATAGGCTTGTCGAATTCCTAATTCATACATAACATTCGGATTTCTTGAACTTAAATCACAAATTGCCATATCACATTCAACTAAATTTTTCAAAATTTTTTTCATTATCGAATCACATATTTGATTACTGTCTGCTCTTATAGGTTCAAACTCCGCCTCTTTGACGGCAGGAACAATTATCTGTTCGTATATTTTATCAAAATGGCCTGCAGGGTATTTCGGTTGGTCTGATATAGGCATTATAACAAAACAGGTTTTTACCTTATTTTCTTCGCTCATATGCAACTCTCCTTAGTTGTAATATATCACTAATCTATCATATTATTTGACACAATTCAACGGATTTTACATTTTTCTGTAAACCGCACAATTAAGAAAGTAATAATTTGTATAAAATAACCACACACAACACAGACCGCCCTCAAACGAGAGCGGTCTGCCGTTATTTTTGAAAAAGGAGAACTACAAAATGTCTCTTATTATCGATTTCTTCATTTTATATTATATCACCCTTAGAACGGAAAAACGGACAAATTACCAATGATAACGATTACACATTTTCCTTATGTTATCCGGTGTATTTATTCCGCCTGTATCAACTGCTATCTTCGCCCAGCTGTATCGCAGGCTAAGGTGCATAAATAAGCAGTTCTCAACAAAATCGTCACGAGATAAGCTGTTGAGTGCTGCGTTTCGGCGGATTTCAAGGTTCTGAATATCACGCTGAATATCTGCAATCTGCACCACCGCATTGCCGACCTTGTCCGATGTTTGACCTGCACTCGGTAAATCCGACAGTTTAGGCGATGTATTGTCAGCCTCGGCGGCTATGCGTGCAATCTTAGCTTTTAACCTCGTAATTTCTCGGTTTATGTCTTTGATTTCTTTTGCGGTCAAGTTCATTCCTCCTCATTAAACATACCGAGTTGTTGTGCTAATGCTATAACAGAATTTACAATCAACTGTAAATCTTCGCCGTTGATATTACACATACTGTAACGAACACGGATGTCATCATCGTCAGTGTCACTAAAATCAATAACAAGTCCCTTTTCAACAACTTTTGTGTCGTTGTTATCGTAATAAACGGTAATGTTTTTAATATCTTTCATTTTCTTCTGCCTCACTTTCAAGCCAATGTTTTGTGCAGTCAATACAGCTGCCGTTAAACTGATTTTCATTAGGACAATCAACATCAAAATACCATGGGCTTTCATTCTTGCTCACTCCTTAATTTCAAAATCTCGTGATATTCTTCATCGTTTAAGTTAAGTCCTGTTTTTACATATACGCAATCAACGCAATAACTTGAGTATTGCAATCCGCATTTTTTACAAGGCATTGTTTTTACTCCTTTAAAGTTCTGACTTTTTCACCATATCTGCGAGTTTGACCTCTGAATAATATTTCTCTCATTTACTTTCACCGTCCTCAATAGGAATAGGCTGATTCCAACATTCTACGCAGTCGCCAAAACAAGGTTTTTTTATATCTGTCAAGCCTAACTTATCAGGGCATACGTCAGGTGTTCCGTCATCACCAAGCGGAGCATTTGGATAATTCTTTAAAAACTCACTCAAATAAGTCTTCTGTGGATGTTCGTCGCTCCACTTTTGCATAATTGCGATTGCTTCTTCGGGATAACCCGTTTCAAAGTATGCACACGAAATGCATGATGTGCCATTATTTGAAATGCTCAAAGGGCAATCTGAACAGTTAAGTTTGCATGTTCCGTCCTTCTGTTGTTTAATCATTCTCGATTTTTCAATAAAGTAATTCATAGTTTTCGCACAATCAATCATTTTCTTTACTCTCCTTATTTATAGTTCTTCGAGGGATAGCTTTTCACGCTCAAAATCCACAACTTTTTTCAAATTTTCTTTTTCAAAATAAAATATTACAGGTTCTTTTATTTCTCTGATTAAGCCGTATTTCTTAGCTAATCTAAAAATAAAAACCTTTTCAAGTCTTGATAGTATTTTACCTAATTGCTCTCTAAAATCTTCAACCGACATTGTAGATTTGTAAAAATTACACATTCTGCAAGCAGGATTATAATTTTCAATATCGTTTGCACCGTCATACCAATACACGCTCTGTATATGGTCAACTTGCATTTCCTTTAACGCAAGTTCACAACCACAATAAGCACAATGGCCGTTGTATTTTTCGTAAACTTTTAGTCTTGTAGATTTTGATATATGCTTTCTTTTCGGCAATTTATATCACACTCCTTTTTTGATTTAATATCGCATATTTTCTCTGTGCTTGCTTAATTCTCGCAGCTCTGCAGTCCTTGCAAATGTCATTACTTTTTCGTTCATAAAAGGTAATTCCACATCTTTTGCAGAATTGTGGTTCTATTCTATTAAATGATGTGCAGCTGTCGCAGTCTTTTTCGTTTGCCGTACAGCCGTTTATGTTATCCCAATAGGTACAATAATCTTTTTGCCAAAATTCAGCGTACTCACTCTCAACATTTGAGTTCTCTTTCGCAACACATTTAATTTCACCTGCAAGCATAGATAACAAGACTTTTATCTTCTCCTTGTCCTCTTCAGACATAAACCTCTTGTATTTAATCGTCCTGTCCGGAAGATTATCGCCAAACTGACCATTGCCAATGTATGCTCTTACCTTATCAAGCCTTTCAGTCAAGTAATAGTCAAATACTCGACCTCTGATAGCTTTAACAGATTTGCCAAGCACATCTGACATTTCTTCATACTTATAGCCTGATTTAATCATTTCACCAAGCTTCTTAAATTCTTCAGCCGTCCACTTTATGTGATTATTTGCCTTAACCGGTCGCTCCTTAATATCAATGTCTAATATTCTTCTCTGTATTGCTCCTTCCGTTCTATTAAGCAGTATCGATAATTCTCTATAGCTATATTTATGTTCAGCAAGAAATTTCTTAAGTCGCTCATCTTCAACAGTAGTCCAAGGTGATGTAATAAATTTATAGCTGTGCCTTATATCAGTTCTTCGCTTTTTATCAACCCAATCAGGTTCTACACCAAGATAATACTTTTCAAATTTAGAGAAATTCAAAAAGCTCTGATTCTTGTATGCCCATTCCCAAAATTCATCAATATAAACTACCTCAAACTTTTCTTTCTGCCTGCAAATCGTATGCAAAGGAAGACCTCTATTTTGTGCCCAAGAAATTTTGATGTAACCTCCGCTACTTTGATTACCATAAACAGCTTCGCTCAAATATGATAAAGTTACATATCTTTCTCCACAGCTCAGAAAAGTTCCAAGCTTTAATTTATTAACTTTGTTAAGTACCGAATAAACAGAGCGTGATAAATGTTTTGTAATGTTTTTTACACTAACATTTCCCCACGCAGATGTTAAATATTCAACTTCTTCTGTTGTCCAATTTCGTCTCATTTTGTATACCTACAACACCAGCCAGTACCTATCTGCTCTGAATACGGACATTTTTTACAGCAATAGACACATACATATAATCCTTGTTTAGAATATGGGCACTTTCTTATACTGTATGGATTATATTGATTTTTACATTTGCAACAAGTATTCAAATTCATTTGTACTCACCTAACTTCAAATATCTTTCGATTGCTTGTTTTGCAGACACACAGCCATAACAAACTTTGACTGCATATCCATTTTGAGATAAATTGCATAACCACTTATCTTGATGTTCCGATGTTTTGTTTCGGCCAACTTTAAGTTCAATATATAATCCATGATATTTTCCTTTTGGTACGGCCAAACATAAGTCAGGTACTCCCGCTTTAACTCCTTGCAACTTAAGATGTGCAGCCTCGATTCTATCTCTCTTCCCTCCGTTTGGAACAGCATATAACATTTCAAGTTCAGGATGTATTTTCTTCAACACACAATTCTCTGCCCATTTAATAAGTTCTGCCTGTTCCTGTGCCTCAGTTTTCAAATTGCTTTTTGAATTTATCATAGCATTCATCGCACAGAAATCCGAGAATGGTTGAACTGCAATTTCTGCCTTTCGTAACACCAATTCGGAACATTTCGTTCTTAGGTTTTTCTTTTCTACAACGGCCACATTTGCCCCATCTTAGGTTTTTTCTTCCTTCCGATACATTATGCCTTGTCAGTTCTTTAGGCAAATCGTGGGGCAAATCTTCTCGCTTTGTGTTAAAATAAATTGGTAACTTAAATTGAGCAGCTATCGTTACAAGTTTCATCGATAAGTTAGACTTCTTAACTTGCTTGTCATCAACTAAAATCCATTCAGGTTTGGGAGCAAATTCAGGATATTCGTTTAAAAATTTCTCAAGTAATGTAACTGTTTTTGCTGTCCATTTATTGAGTTTTAAAAATAAATGTCCTGAATTCAACTTAAGGTAGTTCATTTTGATTACATTCATTGTTTCAGCATTGAATTCATATCCAAACCAAATATTTTCGCTTATAAGTATCATATTCTCACATATAAATTTACAAAATTCTTCGGGGGTGTCTGTTGTGAAAACAAAAGTATGATTAGGATTTTCGCTGCAAATTGTAAATACTTGTTTAAGCCATTCGTGAGGCATTAAAAATGTATCAGCAAACGGGTTAACAAATAATATTCTGCCGGTTAAATAACGCTCTGACGGCGTTTTAAAACGATATTTATGAAGCGTTGGATTTGTACCAAACGGAGCCATAATAAAATTTTTATCTGTGCTATAAGACTTAAACGGCTCATCAAGTTCATAATAACCTTCTGAAAATAATTTATATTTGTCTTCATGTGATAAGTTGTATCTCACATCACCCGAAAAACGGCAACAATGACTTTTTATTCTTGACTTAATCTTGTCTGATGAAATAATTGGTGTACCAGTTATCGGATTCCACATTTCATCATACCAACCTCGTTTATTCATTCGTTTACACTCCCTTTCGTGAAACGGTAATTTTTAAATTTGTCTGGCTTTATAAAAATTTTATGTTCGGCCATTTCTGCAATACGACTGCCAAGAGCCTCATCAATCAGCGAAATTTGTTCAAGTGATAATTCAGATGTTATGATTGTAGGTAATTCTTCATTGTACCTGTAATTTATTATTTTGAAAGTTGCATTGACATCCGCTGTCGATACAAAATCACCTCTGCGAGTTTTAAAGAAGTCATCTATGTAAAGCACTTCTGCCTGCTTATATGAATTAATGAGTGTTTCATAGACCTCTGCATTATTAGAAACCTGTTTAATCTTTGTAATATCATCTTGCCATAGCATATATTTTGCAGCGTTACCATTGCGTATCAATTTTCCGACCATAGCTGTGCATAAATGTGTTTTACCACAACCCGGTTGACCACCAAAGAAAAACCATCCTTTGCAGGTTCGTACATATTCGCAAGCCTCTCTTAAAACAAATTCTTGCCACTCAGATGTCACTTTGTAAGAGTCAAATGTATATCTCTTAAGAAGTTTCTGTAACCCACTGTTCTGCATTCTATGAACTTCATCTCTGATTTTCAAGCAGTCACATTTGCAAGCAACTACATGAAATGTTTGTTGTCCAAAAGGGTCTTCATCTTCTTTCACGATGTAAATATAACCTCGATTTTTGCACTTTTCGCAGTCATATCCTGTAAGCTTTCCGATTGTTGAATTAAACACCTTTGCTTCTTGCTCTGCTCGTTCTCTTGGAGTCTGTTCAGAAGACTTTTTCGCCCGTTGGATAATTTCCTCCGCTCGCTGTGGGGACAGTATTCTTGATATTATCGATTGAATTGGATCCATAGCCCACTCCTCCTCTGTCTTGAACTTTATTAAGCCATTTCGTAATAAAACCTTTAATACCGTTCTTTGTTTTTCTTCTGCTCGGATTAGCCTCCAGCCAACCAAGCATTGAACGCAACTGCTGTTCAACATCAACAGCAGGATATAGTTCCTTGTAGTGTTGTATGTCGGAAACAGATACTTGGTATTTACTCTTATCATTCAATGGTAAGGATATAAAACATTCACCAACGGTGTTGGCTGCTTCTGCAGACGGCACCGTATAATTATTATTAATAATTACTTTACTTTTCTTTACTTTACTTTCCTTTGTCTCATTTTCGGAGAGATTATGCTCATTTTCGGGTATAATTATATAAGCCTTTGTTTCATCTTTTTTCAAAAGCCAATAATCTCTATTAATTGTGCGACCTCGCTTAGAGCGTTTTTCGATAGCGTACATATATCTTTCTTGCATCATTTTATTTGTTAGTACTCTCTCCCTATCGAACAGCCTATTGTCAAACAGCCCAATTCGTAAGCAAAGTTGTACTACCTGCTTTACTGTATCTGATTTAATTCCACCGCTCATTCGTTTTGCTATCGTGGCAGCACTGGTTTCTTCTCGCCATTCATAGTAATAACCATTAGTGGCATATGCTTTCGTGCATATGAAGTAGAACACTCCAAAGCCGTTCCATCCTTGTGCATCGATAAGCACATCAAATCTCTCATCGTCATCGAACATGTGAACATCCCAACCGGCGAAGTCTAAACCTTGCTTTGGTTGTCCAGCCATTCACTACATCACTCCTTTGTATTGAGTTTGAGTTTTTTACAGAGATACTCGTCGAGTTCTATGCCATAGATTTTATACTTTTCAAACAGTTCTTTTTCATGCCAATGTGCTTCATCGTGATGTTTTCTGCAAAGGCAGATGGCTCTAAGTCCTATATGAACTATCTGTTCCCTGTCTCGGCCCATCCCAACTCTATCAACATGATGAATTTCGCCGGGAGCATTGCATATCGCACACTTACGATTTTCAAGACAGCTATATAAATATCTACCAATATCATCTGTAACATTAAGCAAGGTATCTCTTGTACCGATGTTCTGATAAAAACAAAAGTCTATCAGATAGCTTATGAAATCCCTTGCTACGCTTTTTTCGCAGTCTGCCAAGGAGAAATACTTTATTCCAAACTCACCACAAAAGTTAAATTTGAAGTATTCCTTTATCCATTCCGGATTATCACCACACCAGAATGCAATATCTCTGATTACTGCGTATATTTTTCTTCGTTGTTCGGCAGATATTTCTCTACCGTCAACTATTCTTATTTCAACCTCGTTGACCTGTTTTTGTGAAAGTTCTCTGCCAATGCGGTCACGAGGTCTTACTATTAAGTTGTAGCCGTCATATGCCACTATATTTGCTGATGTAATCATAATAAGACCTCATGTTGGTGCATATAAACATAAGCACTGTTGACACCCATGTTCTGATACAACCATTCATCGCATTTTTCTTTGCTCAAATGTGTACGAAGAACTCTCTCCTCGTACACATATTGACCATTCATTCTCTTATCTTTTATTCGATTAATAATTTCATCTTGAGTGAAATTAGCCTCGATAAGATACAAGTCATAATTTTTAGCTACGATATGAGATATATCCGCAGTATCGGTAGCATATATGACTTTATATATCCCCTGTTGAGTGCGAAAGTAGAGCTTCCAGCCTACATTAGGCACATCGTGTCTTAACGGAAAAGCTGAAAATGTAATATTGCCTATTGTGTACCATTTGCTCTCAGTAACTATACACGAACTTTTTATCAGAAAGGGGGTTTCATAATCACTAAAATGTCTGCACAGATAATTTGGGTAGATTATCTTAATTAGGGGGTGTTCGTTAATAAGTCTCTTAATGGTTGCAATATTGCAATGATCTCTGTGTTGATGAGTTAGGAAAATATACTTAATCTTATCAACAACTTTCGCATCAACAAGTTTGCTAAAAGGCACTCCGCAATCAATTAAGGTCTGACCACCAAGAAAGACTGCGTTGCCTTTAGAGCCTGTACTAATAATATCTAAATCAATCATCTTGCTCACTCTGCAAGATCATCAATTGAGAAAGCTTCATCATCGGTCTGCTGTTCAGATGGTTCTGGTAATGTTACATCAGAAGGTACATCTGCATCAATCATTGTATTTGTTTCGTAATCTGGAGTACCATCGGCATTGATAATATGATTGTCAGATTCATACGCTGTCTGCATTTCAACACTCATAACGCCCCATTTGCTGATAAGCTGTCTAAGCATCGTCTTTTTAGCCATTGCATCAAAATCCTTTGCCCAAAATGTATAGCTTGTACCCTTCTTGATATCATTTGCATATCCGGCTGAATACTTCATTGCGTGCTGTTTCATCTTATCCTTACTCCAGTAAAGAGCTTTCTCAAAGCCGTTTACATAGCGAAAATAAGCATAGTATCCGATTGTTTCAGCTGTTTCACGCTCTGTTTCATCTTCAATCATTTTGATTGTAATTTCTTCTGTAAGCGGATCCCAATTGAGAAGTTCTCCCTCTTTGATTTCCACCACATTAAGTCTCTTATACTGTCCTGAACGGATAGCAAGCTGAATATAGCCACGATAACCGAGAACGAATGTTGCTGTTGTACGATTGTTCTTACGGTCCTTAAACGGAACCATGTAATACTGTCCGAGCTGTGGTGATGGTGGCAACCCGAGCGAATGTCCGCAAAGTGCCGCTGAAAGAATTGTTCCAGCATCACATTCTTCGAGTGCCGGGTTAGTGCTTACCACAGATGTGATAGCCGCCGTAAACTTTTGGATTTCCTTCGGGTCTTTCATTGAATTTGAAAGGCTTTTCTGAAAAGCCACTGTCTGGAGCATGGCTGAAAATTTTGGTTTTCTCTGCTGAATCTGATTCTGAATGTTATAATTACTCATATCTTAATCCCCTTTCGTTGATTAACTTTTTAACTGCTATTGCAAAATCTTTAAGCTGCGTTTTAGTACCATATACTGTAAATGTAAGAGAAAATACTTTTTCATCGGTTTGATTAATATGTGGTTTTTCTTCCGGTGGAGCTACTTCTACTGCAACATTTGCCTCGAACGGTTCATATTCGTTCAATATTGCTTGCTCGTTAAGTTCTGCTTGCTCGTTAAGTTCTGCTTTCTCACGCTCTGTTTTTTCAGCTTCTGCTCTTGCTCTTTCGGCTTCAATAGCCTTGTATCTTTCGGTTACGGAAGTTATTGCAGCAGATACATTCAAAGTTTGCTTGTACTCGTACAGAATTTCGTCTTTATGCTCCTGCACTGCAATGAGCTTTATGTCGTCCATAACCTTGTCAAGAAAAGCCTTGATTGTTTCTCTGAGCTTTTTAAGCGTAACCGTCATCGTAATGCTCAAGCCGACTTGCTCGTACTTTACAAAATCAATGCCGAGCGTTTGGGCGTACTCGTTAAAATACGCTTTTGATTTATCGTGCTTTTCCTGTTTAAGCCCCTGCTCGATAGCCTCAATCTTGCTCTTTAATGCTGAATCAGCTTTTTTATAAGGTGTGGAAATACACTCCTTATACACGCTTTCAAAATGCTCGTACGGTGTCATTACCTCGGACTTAACGGCTTTTCTCTGACTTTCAAACTCGGCAAGCTCTTTGTTGAGAGCCGAACGAATTTTTTTGATTTCTTTGTAGTTCTCATCTGTGCAAACCATTGAGCAAGCAACATTTACCTTGTGCTCAATTTCAGATTTAACAGACTCAAGTTTTTCAATAATAATCGGTATTTGCTTAACTACAATAAGTTGTGACTGTTCGTTCATCATTACCACTCCCTGCATTCTATTTTGTAGTAAGCCATTGCACATTCACAACAGCAAAATTTGTTTTCGTTCTTATCTGTGTAATAATCGTAATCTTCTCTAAGCTCTTCACCACAATTATCACACTTCCCCATAATTTCAGGGTCCGCAGCTTCCGGCTCACAACCGCTCATAATTAAGCCACGATACAGCATTTTAACATCTCCTTTGACATATTCTCGGCTGTAACAGAAATAAGTTCATCACGCATAAGCTCAAGCATATACTTTTCTGTAAGCCTTACACCGTTGCCGTCACCAAAACGGCTTATTATGTAATTACGCTTACGCTCTGCCCTCCGTTTTACTTCCTCAAATACAGCACTGTCAATGCTTACCGCAAATGTATTGCAGAATTGATTGCAGGTAATCATCTTATCTCCCTCTTGATTTTTATTTGATTTGAGGATATAATAAAATTGATATTAATTTTATATATCCTTTTGAACCGCTGGAACTGTGCGAGAGTTTCAGCGGTTTTCTCTTTCTTCGTATTCTGCGATAACAGCTTTAAGCGTTTTTAATGTTTTGTTGAGCTCTTTTAATGTCGATGTACGGTCGAGATAAATTATATCTCTAATCTCTCTTGCATTTGTATTGTGAAAAGTCCACCCCTGTGTGTAGATATTAACATCTAACTCGCATGTATGACCGCTAAAATTAACAAATATTGTCGGCTTGCTACCAGTGCACTCACACTTTGTACTTCTGCCGTTAAATTCGAGTGCAAGTGCCATAATCTCAAGCACTTTGGATTTTACTTTTTTTGTCATCTGTTACACCTCCTCCCCAAAAACATCATATGCATACATACTGTTAATGTGCTGTCTGAGCTTGATGTTCTCCTTGCGGTAGCCGTTGATTGCGTCATTCTTAATGCAAAGGTCAAGCCTTGCGTTCTCAAGCTCAATCTGTAGGTGCTTAACCAAGCTATGTAAGTGCTTGTTCTCGTCTTTAAGACTGCGTTTTGTTTTAATGTGTCTGAGTGCCATTGTAATTCTTCTCCTTTAATCAACTCAAAATACTTGCAAGGACTGCCTTGCTTATACCGCCGAGCTTCTTGTTATAGTCTTTTTGAAAGTGTCGCTTAACAGTAACGCAACTTTTTCCGAGATACTTTGCGATGTCCCGATACTGCAAAACTTCCTTATCCGGAAACGCAGCGTCTAACCTGTCGAGGTTGTCTCTAAACAAAGTTTTTTCTCGTGGCATATTATTCCCCCACAATCGTAACTAAGCTGATAGCGTCCTCAATCAGAGTGCGAACAAGGCTCGACATCTTCTTTCCGAACTTCTCGCAAAGCTCGTTAAGAGCCTTTGCGGTTTCATCTGATACACACGCAGATACTACATTTGAGCCTGATGTGGCTTTGTCTGCGAAAATGACAATCTGTCCTTTGTTATTTAACATTTTGTTTCCTCCTTAAAATTAAACTCGATAGTGAGTTGTTATTGAGTTCCAATAGTAATCTGTACGCCTAACGCCTTAAACAACTTATCAGCGTTTTCAAGTGAAATGCTTTTTTCTCCTTTCTCCCAGTATTGGATAGCTCTTTTTGTAAAGCCTGCTTTTTTAGCGAGTTCGCTTTGCGAAAAGCCTTTCTGTTTTCTGCTTTTGAGCAATATTTCAGCAAATTCATTGATGTGCATTGATTTCACCAACTTTCTATGGTATACTATATGTAGTAATGAACGGCAGTTCATTACGCTATATAATGAAAGTGAGGTGTAATTATGAGAGAAGACTCAATTGCAAAAATTGCGGCATTGTATGCCAAAGAAATTGCAGTCGCAAAGGCTAACAGTTCTGATATGTCTCCCTGCGGTGAGAACGGCGAAGAAGTGGCTAAATTCTATACTGAACTCTTTAAAGGCATAAATGAAGCACTTCAAAACTCAGCTCTCAAAGACTAACAAAACCTTGGCGACCTCAGGCAGAACAGCAACTTCTGCTATAGAGGTCGCTTCTCCTTTTGCTACCCTTACAACAAATTCTGATAAAGCATTTATAACCTTATCTCTGTCTTCTTTTTTCATCTTCTCACCTCTTTTTTTATTTAATTGCTTTATACCTCTTTTAGTGCTATGATTTAAACACGAAAGGAGGTGTAAAGATTGGATAGTACCATTGCTCTAATTGTTTCTATCTCGGCACTCTTGCTTTCCATTGTTTCTCCGATAGTTACCGCTATAATAAACGGTCATTACTCAATTAAGGAAAAAGAGTTGACAATGCGTTCGGAAAATGTAAAAGAAAACAATGAATTCTATGTCAAGCATAGAACCGAAGTTATAGAATCATATATAGCAAGTGCAGGTGCCGTTGTGTATCACCACAACAACACTTCAAAAACAGATTTTGGTAAATGTGCCACGGAAATATATTTATACATTGATGAATCAGAATGGAATTATATTGACAGCATAAATAACGGCATAGCTAATCTTTGTTACGATGAAACAAGAGAAACTTTAGAAGATTTTGTAAAGATTATTGCTAAGAAATATAGTGTTAGAGTCCCCAGAAAAGTAGAATAAAGCACAAATGCAATAAGCAGCAAACTGTTCCAAGTATGTGCATTAACATTGATATGACATACTTTGAATTTTTGTATGCAAATGTATAGACCAAAGCAGTTATTTCAAGTGCAATCCCGATAATTCCTAATAAATATATTTCAAACACATTTTTTCACCTTCCCTACGGAACTAAAACCCAAAATATAATACCTGCCCAAGTTGCAGACAAAAGCGACACTGCTATGCAAAATGCTGTATGCCAATAGTGGTGTTGCTTTTTTTCATATTCAAGCTCGTTCATCTTCTCACCTCCTTACGCTGTTTTCTGCTGTTCGGCAAGAACTTTTTCAAGTTCTGCGATACGCTTTGTAAGAGCACCGAGATTTCGGTAAACTTCAAGCATATCTGCTGTGTAATCGGGAACTTTGTTCTCAACAGATTTCATTCGTTTGTTAAGGTTGTCAAGTGTGCTGTACACATTAAAAATTTCATCTGTATGAGTGTTAGCCATATAAATCTCCTCCTTTTCTATGCTGTTCTCTGCTGTCTAAAAGCCCTAAATGTGAAAAAACATTGACAAAATACAAATATTTTTGTATAATCAAAGTAGCCTATAAGGCGGAGGAAGGAGTTGGTCTTTTGACCAAAATTTTGATTTTGCCTGTTCTCTTTATTTAAGGTTGCAATCATGGTACCAAAGCATGTAAAACTGGTTAAATGTAACAACTATTAAGGCGTTAAGTGCTGAACCACGTTAAACTTCAGAGTGACACTCGTAAATAGTCCACCTTAACAAGTATTCCTAAAATGTTGCCAGCATATAGGCATCTCTGCAGAACTAAAACTGCTAAAGTGGCAACACTTCTCATAGAAATATATCGTGCATTGGTATATGGTGAAAACCTGCAAGAAACTTTGAGTAAACAAATTTAGACAAAAGCTGAATAGGAATGCACTCTATTCAGTTTTTTTGTTAATTTGTCTATCTCAATTTTGAGATATTTAAACTAAAAAAATAGCGGCTTTCTGTTTTCTGTCATGAATGCCTAAAATATTGCAAATTTCAGTAGCCTGCACCACATCAAATTTACTTTTATTTTTAGCTTTTTTACCAAAAGTGTAGGAAGAAATACCTATTTTTTCTGCAACTTCTGCCTGCGTGTAACCTGCTCTTGCAATAGCAGCCTTAAGCTCTTTTGTATTTACCATATTTATATTCACCCCCTTGTTTTATCTCACTTTTGAGATAATTATATTATAATTTAACAATTTACAAAAGTCAACCCTTTTTTGAGATATTTTTTAATTTATTTTGGATTTACTATTGCAAAATTGAGATTTATATGTTAATATAATGAAAATGAGGTGAAACATATGGCTGAATTTTATAAACAGTTATTAAAAGCTATGGAGTTAAAAGGTATAACTCAAACTGAATTATGCGAAAGAACGCAAATACCTAAATCCGCTATGAGCCAATATATGTCGGGAAAATTTAAGCCTAAACAAACCCGCATGCATTTAATAGCTAAGGCATTAAATGTAAGTGAAGCTTGGCTTATGGGTTTGGATAATACTCCTATGGAAAGAGAAACGGCTTCTAATTCTGAAGAAATTAGCAATATAGTAAAACGTTTAAAAGAAAGTATCCTGAATTCCGGATATTCATATGCTGAATTAGAGAAACTAACCGGTATATCGAGATCTTCGCTACAAAGATATGCTAATGGTATTACCGCAAAAATACCAATAGACGCAATTCAAACAATAGCAGCAGCTGTGGGAGTTGATGCCGAATACATAATGGGCTGGACAGATTCAGACCTCTCCAACATCAAAAATATAGAGCCGATACCTACAATGGTTAAAGTTCCTTTATTAGGCACAATAGCCTGTGGTGAGCCTATTCTTGCAGAAGAAAATATCGAGGACTACATAAATATGCCCGAAAAAGCAAAAGGCACCTTTGCTTTACGGTGCAAAGGCGACAGTATGATAAACGCACGCATTTTTGACGGCGACATAGTGTTCATAAGAGAACAGCCGGAAGTTGAGAACGGAGAAATCGCAGCGGTACTCATTGACGATGAGGCAACCCTCAAGCGAATTTATAAAACCGAAAACAGCATAGAACTTCGCCCTGAAAATCCCACCTTTAAGCCTCTATATTACCAAAAAGAAGAAATGAACAAAGTCCGTATCCTCGGCAAAGCCGTAGGATTTTACAGTAATGTGGTGTAGTTGCTATTTTGAAATATCATATATTTTTCAGTTGACAAATCTAATATTATATCCTATAATATTAACATCATATTTTTGTCAACAGGAGGTTTTATATGATAAATGCAATTTCAGATATAAAAGTAATTACTAAGATTGGTAAAAATGAGTTATCACAGATGGGTATGGCAGTTGAAGAAGGAGAGGCTTTAGCTCTTTCCTACATCAATGATATTAAAATTTTTAATATACCAAGTGCCAATTCTTATAATCAGAACATAGTTAATCTTGCTATTGATTATATTTTAGAAGAGAAGTGCAAAAACGGTATAATAAACTATAACTATCGTTACAGTTACAATACTTCAAATAACTGTCAGCACATAGAATTGCTTAAAGATGACCTTTTAATAACTCATTCATCCGGTAATCACAGAGATTTTCCACGAAAAGCTAAGTACAGAGAAAGACTTTGCTCAAATCAGCTTTCTCTTTTCGAGGAAGTAAATACCGACATTATGTATTGTATTTTAATGCATTCGTCACAGTTAAAATTAGGCTGCAAACCGAAAATTGCTATTGGTGTTCCTGACTCAACTTGTCAGAAATGGTGTAATTATATACCGTTAAACACTATATCGGATATTCTACCGCTAAATACTGCGCCTATTGAGCAAAAGCAACCTGATACAGAAAAGTTTCAATTTGAAATGAAAGACAAATTAGAAAAACTAAATAGAATAGGGTGATATTATGAGCAGCGGAATACAAATAAATCCGCATAAATTAACAGAAGCACGATTAGCTCGTGCCTATAATATCTCTAAATTAGCTGAATTAGTTGGCGTAACAAGACAAGCTATATCAAAATACGAGCAGGGCTTATCCAATATAAGCCCTGAAGTACTAAATAAAATTTCTACGGTATTAGAGTTCCCTGTTAGTTTTTTTTATAAGCCTGACAATAACACGGATTATTCACAGAATACAGTCTTTTACAGAAGTTTTAAATCTTCCGAAGAAAGCATAAGAAGTATGATCAGAGTAAAATGCAACTGGACATACAATGTTTATTCATATCTTAATAGCAGAGTTACAATGCCAAAAGTAAATCTTCCAAATTTAGATTTACTTTTAAATCAAGGAGAACTTACGCTTGACATTATTCAAAACATAGCTAATATAGTAAGAGATTATTGGAATATTGGCGACGGTCCTATTCAGAATTTAATATATACTTTGGAAAAAAACGGAATAATTGTGTCGGGCGGATATATCAAAGCAACTAAAACAGACGCTTGCTCCGAAGTGATTGCCGGTACTCCTGTAATATTTTATGATAAAACGCTCAAATCTGCTTGCCGTATAAGATTTAGCATTGCACATGAACTTGGGCATATATTATTACACAGCTATGTTACAAATGAGGACTTAAAAAACAAAGAATTTTTAGGAAAAATCGAAAAAGAGGCTAATACATTTGCTTCTTGTTTCCTACTTCCTAAAAATTCATTTATTAGTGATGTTAATTCAACTTCATTAGAATACTTTATTATGTTAAAAGAAAAGTGGAAAGTATCAATTTCTGCACTTGTTTATCGTTGCAGAGAGTTAAATTTAATAGATGAAGCTCAACACTTATCTCTCAGAAAAAAGATTTCATATAAAGGGTGGAATAAAAAAGAACCTTTAGATAATGTTATCGCTTATGATAAACCACAATTATTTAAACAAGCTATTGAATTCATTTTAGAAAATTCAAATACTCAAAAAAATGATATTGTATATTATTTCTCATTCAATATAAAAGATTTATCAGATATATTTGGATGTAATGAAAGATTTTGGAATGACACTAATACACCAATTAAGTTTTCTATGATAAATTAGTAGGTGATACCATGAACAACTACATCATAATAGCCGGTGTAAACGGCACAGGAAAATCGAGTTTGCGAGGTGTACTTGAGGGCCAAAATGTACTCTTAGGTCACATTATTGACGCCGATGTCATCGCAAAAGAGAATAACTTTGATAACATCAAGGCAGGCAAAAAGGCAATAGATGAAATCAACTATTGCCTTGAAAATAATATTTCTTTTACACAGGAAACTACCCTTGCGGGCCATAGAACAATCCGTACAATCAAGCAGGCACGCAAACAAGGCTATTACATCACAATGTACTATGTCGGTCTTAACTCAATGGAAGAAAGCGTAGAGCGTATTGCAAACCGTGTCAGAAAAGGCGGACATAATATTCCGACAGATGATGTCAAACGCAGATTTGAAAAGCGTATAACCTCACTTGGAGAAGTTATCCCCCTTTGTGATGAAGTCATTTTTTACGATAATGAAAACGGCTTTGTAAAAGTCGCCGAAATTAAAAACAATAAATTTCAATATTCCAACGGTTATAAGCCTGATTGGATTGTGAAATATAAGGATACTTTGGATTTATAGAATAAAAAAATCCGCCCTACCCTGCGCCAACAGGATAGAGCGGTGTACGACGCAAAGGCCATACAAGACTGTGGAAAGTCTTTAATTATTATAAGATAAATTAGCCTTTGTGTCAATAAAAAATGAATACAGAGGTGTTTTTTATGAAATGCAAGAGATGCAAAAAGACTTTGCAGTCTGATTTTAAATTCTGCCCTTGGTGCGGTTCTAAATCTGCAAATCAAAAATACTACCGCAGGCCTGACGGGCTTTATGAAAAATCAATCGTCTATGACGGCAAAAGACACATATTCAGAGCAAGAACTGAAAAAGAACTCGAAAAGAAAATTTTTGCTTATAATCCAGAAAGTGAGCAAACTAAGTCAGGTATGCCGTTCTCTGCTGTTGCGGAAGAATGGGAAGCCCATGCGTTTGAAGCTCTTGCCCAAGGTTCTGTCAAGGCATACAAGCCACGAGCAGCACGGGCCGTTGACTATTTTGGCAATGAGCTTATAACAAACATCGGACTTCGTGAAATCAACCGCTATATAGCGAAGTTTCCTAAATCTTGGGCATATAAAACCGTTAAAGCATACGCATCCGTACTTAGCCTTATTTTCACTTATGCCGCACAAAATGAATATATAACAAACAATCCTTGCCAATACATACAAATAAGCAAGAACCTTAAACGAACGCACCGCAGAGCCCCAACATACGAGGAAATCGAGATTATCAAAAATTCAATCTCTGCCCCGGGAGGATTGCTTGCGTTTTTCTTTCTCAATACAGGTGTCAGACGAGGCGAGGCATTGGCTCTTAAATGGAGCGACATAGACTTTGAAAACCATATAATACATATCACAAAGTCATTGTATCATGTAAACAATGCACCACACATAAAAGAGCCGAAGACAGAGGCAGGCAAGCGTGATGTACTGCTTACAAAAGGTCTTGAAACAGAATTACTTAAAATCAAGAGCGAGAAAAATGAAATTGTCTTTAATTGTGACGGCGAATATTACACACAGTCACGCTTTGATAAACTTTGGAAAGACTATCAGACTGCCACAGGCCTTGCCGAACTTACTCCCCACATTGCCCGACACGGCTTTGCTACAATCTGTTTTGAGGCTAATCTGAACATAAAGGATGTTCAGGAAATTTTAGGTCACGCTCAATATTCCACTACATCAGACATCTACACTCACCTTACACAAAAGCACAAAACAGAGGCACTTAATAAGCTGAATACATACTTTGAAAACAACTACTAAAAGCAACAGAATTTCAACGCATTGCACAGATTTTACACAGTAAGCCGTTTTATGGCTTAAATACTGCATTTGTTAAGAGTTCAAATCTCTCCATCTCCGCCAAAAGCACTCGAGCAATCGGGTGCTTATTTTTTGTGATAAACACTGAAAAATCGGCTTATTTGCTATGTTTTTCAATCACTCAGCCTTTGCTTTTTGAGTGAATTTCGGTATCAAACAATATCAGCTAAAATCAATAAAGTTACACAGTAAATTATGCCATAGAGAGATTTTTGTACTATCCGAACAAGTCAGTTTACTTAAATAATACTCATCCGGTTCATATTTTGAAACTGTATCAAGAACATAATCAGCAGAAACAATCATAAAATGAATTAATTTATCATCGTCCATAAAACCATCTGCTTGTTCTTTAATCCATTTTATATATGGTGAATCAATAACTTTAAAAAAAGACTGATTTGGAAATTCTTTTCAGACTTGTTGCCATTCACCTGCAATAAATTTAAAACGCATTTCTTCCGTTGAACGGCAATAACTTTCCACATCCGCCCATCTGATTGAAAACAATTCCATTTCATTATTTTCAAGAATAACTGTTAAACCGTCAAAATCATCACTTACAGATTTTATATTTAAACCGTAACTGTTTATATTTTTTTAAATATCCCATTTTTCGATTTTAGTTTCTATAATTATCACCCGCATTTGTCTGTTAATATTATAGTAATAAACTTTATAATTACTTAGCTTAAAAAATATTCCGGACCATAATTTAAGTATCCGTACTAAACAAATGCATTTACTTCTGTTCGCCTGCATTGCGGACAACGGGCATTTTATCAAAATCATAGTATGAGAGTTCGTCTATTCCGTTTAAAAATGCGTGACAGCCGTTTACTATCATAAGATTGGTCTGCTCAATATTATAGCAGCACACTATTACTTTTTTGCCTGTCGCATAGGCATATCCGCACTCCCACGCAGTTCCGCTGTCGGAGTACATTCCGCCGTAAAGCAACACAACCGCATCGCAATCGTCAATTCCGCCTTTGTCAATTTTAAAAATTTCCTCTGCCCATTCTGCATTGTTAAGGCTTTCCCTGTTCTCAACATCGTGCTCCATAGGTACAAAAACTTCGTGACCTTTTGCTTTAAGAATTTCAGCCGCACGGTGAATATTTGCAATTTCGTTATCGTTAAAAAACGGCGATGCAAGGTAAATCTTCATATTAAAATCTCCTAAAAAATATTAAAAACATTATCGGTATGGTAATCGCCGCCATTGCCTGCGACACAAGAGCAAGGCTTGCGCCTGTTTGCGGACTTTCTCCGTATGCCGATGAAATTATAACGGTGTTAAGTCCTAACGGCATTGCATTTGCACAGAGTGCGGCAAAAACTATTTCATTATCCGTATTCAAAAGCCTTAACGCAGTCACAAAAATTGTCGGAAAAACTATCAGCCTAAGCACCGCCACAATATAAGTCTGCTTTACCTTGAGCAGGCTTTTTATTTCATATCCCGCTATTACAAACCCAGTCAAAATCATTGCAACAGGTGCCATACAGGCGGCACAATCGGTAAGAATTGTACTTACAAGCCGCACCCTCGGTATTTGTAAAAGTCCGAGAATTGCTCCGATAAACAGCGACACAAATATCGGATTCAGCAATGACTTCAAAGAAAACCCGCCCTTATCCGACGGCACAAGCCACGCAATTCCGATTGAGTAAGTAAACATATTCAGCGGCAGAGTAAATATTAAATAATCGAAAAGTTCAATGCTGTCAGCGCCGTATATGCCCTGAACAAGTGCAGTTCCGACAAATCCGAAATTTGATACCGAAAGCGAATATCTGTACACTTTACGCAAATACTCGTCTTTGGTAAGAAATTTTGAGATAATAAAAGCAAGCGCAACCGCAGCAATCAAAAGCGCAGTGCTGTAAACAAGGAAAATCCATTTTCGGCTTATATTTTCCACCGTACAATTATTCCAAAATGTATTGATTACGACCGCAGGCATAAATATTCCGTTTTCAAGGCGTGACAAAGTCCTGCCGCTGCCGTCAGATAAAATATTTTTCTTTTTAAGAACAAAGCCGATAAGAATAAAAGAAAAAAGCACGGCTATGTGATTAAGCGTAGATGAAAGTATTTCCATACGATATTTCCTTTATATTATAATACAAATTTCAGCATAAAACAATAACCGCAGGTCGAGCTGACCTGCGGCTGACAATATTATTATTAATTTTTTGTAAAATTGTATTCATTTGTTTTCTTCATCTTGTGAGCATTTATCGTCACACTCTGCCTGTTCTTCCTTTTTTTCAAGGTTCATAACCGCTGAAAGTCCTGCCGAAACCGAAGAAACCAAAAGACCGCAGACTGCACTTTTCCACATTTCTGCATTTGCAAAATCCGTTCCCGTCAGAAACAACGCAAGATTAGCGAGAATATATCCGAGTGCCGTCTGTAGGAATGTACGCAATGCTCTTTTAAGGCAGTTTTTAGTAAAACACATCTTCATATTACATAATATTCGGATGCCTTAAAAATGTACTTATTTATTATCGGATATTTCAGGCAATCCCGCAATACTTGTAAGCAACGAAAGAATACCCGAAAGCACGCTTGCGGAAGCAACCGCTACCCAATTCACATCACTTAGCACCGCAGACACGCCGATAACCGAAATAGCTGTTTGAGCCACGGTTTTTGCCGCACGGATACCCGCAGCTTTTGCCCATATTTTAAAACCGTTTTTCATAATTTCACCCCCTGTAATACATTTTAATTTAAAAGTTCAATATAAATTTCTGCCCATAAAAGCGATATTAGCTTATTTCTTTTCACTATTTATATGCTCAAGGTCAGCAATTCTATGATTTACAACTCTTATTTCTTCGTCCGTAACGGCTGACATTCGCTCAAGTTTGAAAACACGCTCTTGCAGATGATTATATTTATCCTGCTTATGTTCAAGCTGATCTAACCGATACACAATCAATGATTTGGTCTTTTCGTTTTCGCTTTCCTGTCGCTTACGGTTTGACGCATTTATCAGCAATTGACAAATAATACTTCCGCCCGCAACAATCAGCGCAGTCACAATTTCCGTACTCATATCACACCCCCTTTACCTATGCGTAAAATATTATTAAAAATTGCAGTAATTAGGCTAATTTTATTAAAAAAGAATTAAAAAGGCACAAAAAAGCACCCTGCCGAGTGAACCGGCCTACAAAAAGTTAGATTCTTAGTCTAACTTTTTTGGGTTGGCTCACCGAGCAAGGTGCATAATCTAATATTTATTAACAAAAGCAAGAATTTTTCTTGCTGTATCAAGACTTACTTTTGAAACATCACCGTACTTCAGAAAAGCATTTGCATTACCCGGATTAAGGTTTAATTCCTTATAAATACGGTAGTTGCTCATATTTTTAGATTTTCTTGTAAAACATATTTTCTGATACATCATTTGTTTTAATTTATTTTCCAAAACTTTTTTATCTTTTTCGTAAATATAATTTTGGTATATCGTACGATAATGGCTTAATCTTTCCGAATTTAAAAAATCATTTATATTATTTTCTTCAAGACCGGAAAGTTGATTGCAAGCTGTTTTTAAATAAGAATATTTTTTTATAAGTCTGTTTTTTAAATCTTCTTTTGTATAAAGAACAAGGTACATAGTAAGAGCATCTTGCAATCTTGCATTAGAAGAAGCAAGATTTGAAAATATATAGAGTGAGGTTGTATTATATCCCGACAATTCTTTAAGCTGAAAAAGCAAGTAACCCTTAAAAGTCAACTCTCTCACTTAAATCTCTCCTTATAATGATTATAATTTATAACCAATGCATTTCTGTCAAAATCAGACAGCATACCGTAACAGACATCATCAATTAACTTATCCAATAAATTCCAATCCAAAGATTTATAAACCAATTCGTTTTCTATATCTTCAACATCCTTATCACGCATTGAACATAATTTTGAAACCACCAAATCTTCAAGCGATACAGTATAAAATTTAACTTTTTTAGTCGGAATATCTATCGGTATAATTCGGTTTAAATAATCATCAGGAAAATTTATTCTGTATGCGCTTACATTCATATTTATATTATAAATTTCTAAAAGTTGTTTTATTTAATCACTTGCATTTATTGAATCTATATCATGAGTTGAACGATATATTTTTTCAAGCAAAACAAGTGCACTTCCACCTACGATTATACAAGAATAAGTATCTGCCGTAGTATCAAGCAAAGACATATCATTATCAACACTCATCAGCCTTTTTATAATTTCAGCTTTATTCATTTCCATATTATCACCGCATATCGTATATATTACATTTTAAATAATAGTATTATTTAATTTATATTATAGATTATTTTATCATATTTGTCAACAAAAAAGCACCCTGCCAAGCAAGGTGCAATTTTGAAATACAGGTATAAAAATGTAACTTGTTAATTAAAGAATGTCGATATGCTCGCCGTTGAGAGCCTTGTTCATACTTCTTACTGCGCAGAATTTACCGCACATTGAGCAAGTATCTTCGTGCTCGGGTTTGCGGTCATCACGAATTTTTCTTGCGGTTTCGGGGTCAATGGCACAATCCCATTGAGCCTCCCAATCAAGCTTTCTTCTTGCGTCTGCCATTTTGTCGTCAATTTCTCTTGCGCCACGCACACCTTTTGCAATATCGGCTGCGTGCGCCGCAATTTTAGAGGCAATAATTCCCTGCTTTACATCGTCAACATTCGGTAAAGCCAAATGCTCGGCAGGAGTTACATAACAAAGGAATGCGGCACCCGAAGCAGCGGCAATAGCACCGCCAATTGCGGAAGTAATATGGTCATAACCCGGGGCAATATCTGTCACCAACGGACCTAAAACATAGAACGGAGCACCGCAGCAGATTGTCTGCTGAATCTTCATATTAGCCTCTATCTGGTCCATCGGCATATGACCCGGACCCTCTACCATTACCTGAACATCTTTTGCCCATGCTCTTTTTGTAAGCTCGCCAAGGCGCACAAGCTCCTCAATCTGACAAACATCGGAAGCGTCTGCAAGGCAGCCCGGACGGCAAGCGTCACCGAGAGAAATTGTTACATCGTACTCACGACAGATGTCGAGGATTTCATCGTAATACTCATAAAACGGGTTTTCGTTGCCTGTCATACACATCCACGCAAATACAAGTGAACCGCCACGGGAAACTATGTTCATCTTTCTCTTATGCTTTTTAATCTGCTCAATGGTCTTGCGTGTAATGCCGCAATGAAGTGTTACAAAGTCTACGCCGTCCTGTGCGTGAAGTCTTACAACATCAATGAAGTCCTGCGCTGTGAGAGTATCAAGGTCACGCTGATAGTGGATAACGGAATCGTAAACAGGTACAGTACCAATCATTGCAGGGCACTCGCTTGTGAGCTTTCTGCGGAAAGGAATTGTGTTGCCGTGCGACGAAAGGTCCATAATTGCGTGAGCGCCCATATTTACAGCCTGCATAACCTTTTCCATTTCAATATCATAATCTTTGCAATCTCTTGAAATACCGAGGTTTACATTTATTTTTGTTTTTAGCATTGAGCCTACGCCCTCGGGGTCAATGCACTTATGGTTTTTATTTGCGCAAATTGCCACCTTGCCCTCTGCTACGAGCGGCATAAGTTCTTCTACTGTCATTCTTTCTTTTTTAGCTACAATTTCAAGTTCCTTTGTTACAATTCCCTTTCTTGCAGCCTCCATCTGTGTTGAATATTCTCTCATATTTCATCTGCCTTTTCATTTAAAATTTTGTAAAATATAGTTATGCATCAGCGGTCCTCTGCCTTTGCCGAGGTCAAGTTTTACGCCGATTGCTTTTGTTACATACGCCTTTGCGTTCTCAACGGCTTGAGGAATTTCAAAGCCTTTCGCAAGATTGCTTGCTATTGCGCTTGAAAGCGTACATCCGGTGCCGTGAGTATTGGGATTGTCAATTCTTACCGAGGGGTAAGTATAAAACTCGCCGTCAGAGTAAAGCAAATCATCACTGCAATCCTCTAAATGACCACCCTTACAGAGTACGGCACAGCCGTATTTATCGGAAATTATTTTAGCGGCATTTTGCATATCCTGTAAATTTTTGATATTAATTCCGCTCAAAATTTCAGCCTCGGGTACATTCGGAGTGGCAAGTGCGGAAATCGGCAAAAGGTATTTTTTCAGATTTTCAAGTCCCTGCTCGCTTATGAGCCTGCTGCCGCTGGTAGATACCATTACAGGGTCGGTCACAATATTTTTTGCTTTGTAAAAATTGAGCTTGTCGGCAATTACTTTTGCGGAATTGTTGCCGTAAACCATACCTATTTTTACTGCGTCCGGAAAAATATCGGTAAACACACAGTCAAGCTGATTTGCTATAAACTCGTCGCTCGTCTGCTCAATACCGTATACGCCCGTTGTGTTTTGCGCCGTAAGGGCGGTAATGACGCTCATTGCATAGCAATAGTGCATTGTTATTGTTTTTATATCAGCCTGTATTCCCGCTCCTCCCGAGCAGTCGCTGCCGGCTATTGTCAATACAGTTTTCAAACTAACCTCCGTAAATTACGCTGTCTGCAAGTTTTCTTAATTTTTGTGCGGCAGAACAGATATTGTCAGCGCCAAAAATCGCACTCACCACGGCAACGCCGCTTATACCGCAATTTTCAAGCTGCGGTATATTATCTGCGCTTACACCGCCGATTGCCACAACAGGAATACCGACAGCGCCGCATATTTTCTTAAGATTTTCTGTACCGAGGTATTTTGCGTCTGCCTTTGTAAGTGTGCCGAACACCGCACCGCTGCCTATGTAATCCGCTCCGCTCTGCTCTGCTTTTTTTGCAAGTTCAATTGTGCGTGCCGAGCCGCCGATTATTTTATCTTTACCGAGGATTTCTCTCGCCTTGGCAAGCTCCATATCATTCTGACCGAGGTGCACACCGTCAGCACCTGTCTTTATTACAACATCTGCGTTATCGTTAATGATCAACGGTGCGTTATACTTTTGGCAAATTTTAAGCAGACTGTCTGCCTCTTTACAGAGTGTATCAAAATCGACTTCCTTATCTCTTAACTGAATCATTGTTGCGCCGCCTGATAAAGCCTGCTCAACGCTGTACTCAAGTCCACGGTCGCCTATAGATTTTCTGTCTGTAATCGCATATAACGCAAGCATATTTTTGTCAAATTTCACGCTGTATCACCCCAATTCACGCTTAATTTTCATAACTTCTTCATTTATATTTTCACTCTTCATAAGAAGTGACATAACGCATACACCGGCAAAATTCTTGCTGTTTACGGATTTTAATTCTTTTGCGGTATCTGCATTTATGCCGCCTATTGCGTAGACAGGAATATTTACACTGTCACACACATTCCGCAAAAAATTCACTCCTTTACCCTTTAGTCCTTTTTTGCAGTCGGTTTCAAAAATATTACCCGCCGTGATGTAATCCGCTCCGCTTTCTTCGGCAAATATTGCGTCCTCCGTACTGTGTACGGAAGTTCCGAGCAAATCAAAATCCTCTCTGCCCTTTAAATCTTTAAACGCACCGAAAGGCAGATGAATTTTTTTAACACCGAGTTTTACAGCGGTTTCGGGAAAATTATGTATAATCAATTTGTCTTTGTCACAAACCGAAAGCACGTTTTTTGCAAGATTGAAGTATTCCTGTTCGGAAAGATATTTCTCCCTAAGAATTATATATTGTGTATCGGAATCGGATATTTTTTGTATTTTCTGTAAAAAATCATCTTTGCAAAGCGGCTTTGCCGTCACGCTTACTACATTACACATAGATGTAATCGCTCATAACGGGCTGTAAGCCCTTATCGGTAAGAGCCTTGTAAACCTCGTCAACATTTCTGCTGTCTGAAATTTCAAACTGCTCGTCGCCCTTTTTCTCTCTTTCACCGTCGTGACCGCCTATTCCCACATCTACGCCTGCCGAAATTTTGGTAGCCGCAATGTCAACCACATTGTCACGGAAGCGCTGACACTCCCTCGTTGAAATAGTAATGCTTGCAAACGGCATAAACAATCTGTACGCACAAATAACCTGCAAAAGCTGCGGTTCGTGTACATCTTTCGGATTGATTTTATCGTTATTGATAATCGGTCTTAATCTTGGGCAGGAAAAAGCAATTTCTGCGTGCGGATACTTTCTTTGAATAAGATAAGCGTGCATACCTGTGGCAAATGCGTCTTTACGGAAGTCGCTAAGTCCTAAAAGCGCCGCAAAACCTACGCCACGCATACCGCCCATCAAAGCTCTTTCTTGAGTATTTACTCTGTACGGGAAAATTCTCTTATGACCCGCAAGGTGGAGCGTTTCGTATTTATCGGAATTATATGTTTCCTGAAAAACGGTTACATAGTCGGCACCGCATTCGTGCACATAACGGTACTCGTCGCTGTTCATCGGATATACTTCAAGTCCTACGACTTTAAAATACTTTCTCGCAATTTTGCATGCCTCGCCGATATACTTAACATCCGACATTTTTTTGCTTTCGCCTGTCAGAATAAGTATTTCCTGCAAGCCTGTCTTTGCAATTGCCTGCATTTCGTGCTCGATTTCCTCTGCGTTCAGCTTTGCACGGTGAATTTTATTGTGACAGTTAAAGCCGCAGTAAATACAGTAATTCTCACAATAATTTGAAATGTAAAGCGGTGTAAACATATTTACGGAATTACCGAAATGCTTTTTGGTTTCTGCTCTTGCAGCCTCTGCGATTTCTTCAAGCAAAGGTAATGCCGCAGGCGAAAGCAAAGCCTTAAAATCGTCAACAGTTTTTTCATCGTGCTCAAGTGCCCGTCTTACATCGTTTTCGGTATAAATCGATGGGTCATATCCATTCATTTCTGCAATTACTCTGTCGGGTATATCAGAATCAATCTGCTCCATATCGGGCAGATATTTCATATGGTCAATTCTTTCTTCCATTGTTCACGCCTCAACTTTCAAGAAATCCCGTAAGAGGTGATGATGCAGACGCACCGTTCTCAATTACCCTGCCAAGACCTGAAAGATAAGCCTGTCTGCCTGCCTCAATCGCCTTTTTAAATGCGTTTGCCATCATAGGAATATCACCTGCAGTTGCAATGGCGGTATTGCTCATTACAGCCGCCGCACCCATTTCCATAGCCTCGCAAGCCTGCGACGGTCTGCCTATACCTGCGTCAACAATAACAGGCAAGTCTATTTCGTTGATGATGATTTTAATAAATTCCTTTGTTGCTATTCCCTTGTTTGAACCTATCGGAGAGCCGAGCGGCATAATTGCGGCAGCACCCGCATCTCTTAAACTTCTTGCCACATTAAGGTCCGGATACATATACGGAAGTACGATAAAGCCCTCTTTGGCAAGTGCCTCAGTTGCCTTTATTGTTTCGTAATTATCCGGCAAAAGATACTTTGAATCTCTGATTACCTCAATTTTAATAAAGTCGCCGCAGCCTGCCTCTCTTGCAAGTCTTGCAATTCTTACAGCCTCATCGGCATTTCTTGCACCCGAGGTATTGGGCAAAAGAGTAACATTCTTAGGAATATAGTCAAGAATATTTGCAACCTTGCCTGTTACAGCTCGTCTTAGTGCAAGAGTAATAATCTCTGCGCCTGCATTTTCAACTGCCGCTTTTATAAGGTCAAGCGAATACTTACCCGAACCGAGAATAAATCGGGAATTAAATTCGTGTCCGCCTAAAATCAGCTTATCATTTTCCATTATTATTATCTCCTTTATAATTTAATGCGGAAAAACTCAACAACCGCCGCCGACAAAATTTACGATTTCTACTACATCTCCGTCTTTGAGAACAGTAGCGGCGTAATTTGCCTTCGGCAGAATTTCCTCGTTAAGCTCAACCGCAATTCTCTGCGGTGAAATTGAATTTTCTTCAAGGTACTGCATAAGTGAAATTTCAATTTTATCAATATCAACTCCGTTTATTCTTATCATAACTTCACCTCCGAAAAGCAAAAAATAAAGTGCGCCGAACCGACGCACTTTGTATGTAAAATATTTACCGTAAGCCTATAACAAACTTACGCTGCAAAGTCCCTCCGTTGGCATTATCCAAATCAGGTTTACGGTCGAAATGTCAATTCATTTCCTCTCAGCCGCTCGGCTCCCGTTTTGTATTGTTTTCTTTATTATAGTACCAAATTAATGAAATGTCAAAACAAATTTATAAAAAATCCGACAAATTATTACTGCTTATCCCAACTGTCTTTCTCTTTTTTAGCCTTGGGATTATCCCAACTGTCGTAATTATTACTGCCTGCATTCACTTCATAACCGTCGTGTGTATCGCAGTTTTCACCTGTAAAGCCGGGATTACTGCTGTAATCGGGATTGATATTCTGCGGATTTGCATTATAATTTCTGTTGTAATTTTGCGCATTGTTTTGATTATAATATGCGTTGCGCTGGTTATTGTAGTAAGCGTTCGGATTGCTGTTCTGTCCGTAAAAATTATTTGGATTTACTCCGCCGTTCGGATAATAATTTGTGTTGTAACCGTGGTTAGACTGCGGTCTGTAATCGTTCGGGAATTGTGTATCGGCATAAATATCTGTCTGATACTTTTTTATAATATTGCAAACTTCAACATAATCGGGAATATCGGAAATAGTAAAGTTATCAGAATGTCTGCTATTCGAACGAACAGCGGCGTAATGATGACATTCGGAAATAACATCGCCTACTCCAAGCCACTGGTCAAAAATACCTCTGTGAATATACACATGCGAAAGGTCTGTAAAAGGCTTAAAATTATACTGTTTGGAAAAACAGCCGTTTGTACTGTAAATTCCTTTATCGGTAATGGCATATTCCGTATTTTTCAGCTTTCTGAAAGAAAATATAACGCCGCCGAGATAAATCCATACAGGCATTAAATGAAGAGCGAAAAAGCCGACAAACATCCATACGCTTGAGTCTAACTCAGAAAGGTCGCTTGAGAAAATTTGACTTATAAACATAAAATCAAACATAAACCAAATGAAAGCAAAAATAAGCATTGGGTTAAAAATACACTCAAGCACAAAGCACGACTTCTTAGGTCTGCCCGACCACACAATTCGTTCGTTATTCATCATATTTTTTAAGTCATCGCTTACCTTGTAATCATCATACATAATTTGTTCTCCTCACATTTTCCTGTAACAATTTATAGACTTCCATATAATCTGAAATATTTTTTATTTTAAGCGGAGCCATATTTACGGGCGTCAGACTTCCTATTTTCTGTTCGGGAAACTCAAAACTTAAAGTCACGGTACCCGTCTTACACAAGATGTCAGAAATTTCTTTCCTAATCTGAATATCGTAAATCTCTCTGTACGGCTTATAATACAGCTTTTTTGAAAACAAGCCTTTTGTAAGAAACACTCCGCAGTCGGTTATTGCATACTCGGCATTTTTATACTGCCTCACGGAAAAGGCAAAACCGATTACATACAAAATTGTCGGCAGTATATTCAAAAAGATAAACAGGTAAAATCTGAATGCGTATTTAAATTCATCGGCAGGTTCTCCGAGAAACATCGGTGCTTTAGGCGTAAGAGGTGCATCGCCGTTTATATACGCAATCAAAACATAAACCGAAATCAGCAAAGAAAAAATCAGCATAGGATTAAAAAATCTTTGCAATACCGCACATTTTCTCTCTGGTTTTCCTTTTCGCAAAACTGTCTGACTGCCGACTGCCATTTTTAAAGTATCGGTCAAAGTATAATCGTAATTCAAAATCAATAACCTCTGTGTAACAGTAAAATTTTGTCTATTTGTTGTATATTTCATCTTATTATAATACATAATTTTGCAAAAGTCAAAAGAATATTTTTGAGTAAAAAGTATAAAAAATAAGTTTATTCGGCAAATGTAATGTAATCTTAACAAAATATGTAATATACGGTTGTCGGTAAATGTAAATTTAAATGTTATTTTTCTTTATTGATATTAAAACCTTGTATATTTTTGATAAAATAGAAAAAAATTATAAAGGTAGTGTTTTTATGGCTAATAAAAATCTTATTGACCTTGACGCAATGTCGAAAAAACAGCTTGATATGCTGATTAAAAAAGCTAAAAAAATTATGGAAAATCCTGCCGATTACAGACACGCCTGCGACGGCAAAATTCTTGCTACGCTTTTCTATGAGCCGAGCACAAGAACTCAAATGTCTTTTCAGACTGCAATGCTTAAACTCGGCGGCAGAACAATCGGTTTTGACAATCCGCTCAATTCTTCCGTTGCCAAAGGTGAAAGTCTTAAAGATACCATAACAATTGTAGGCGGCTATGCCGACATTATCGCAATGCGCCACCCTGTAGAGGGTTCTGCAATGGCTGCGTCTATGTATGCAGGCGTTCCGTTTATCAACTGCGGCGACGGCGGACATCTTCACCCTACACAAACTCTTGCCGATATAGTTACTTTAAGCTGCGAAAAAGGCAGACTTGATAACCTAAAAATCGGTATCTGCGGCGACCTCTTAAACGGCAGAACCGTACATTCACTCATAAAGGCACTTTCGCAGTACGATAACAATTCATTTGTGCTTATTTCCACAAAAGAATTACAAGTGCCGCTTTACATTATTGATATTCTTGAAAAGAACAACTGTAAATATGAATTTTCAAATGACCTTGCAAGTTCTATTTCCGACCTTGATGTACTTTATATGACAAGAATACAGCAGGAACGCTTTGCAAGCAAAGAGGAATACGAAAAGCAGAAGTATGTATTTGTTCTTGACAAAGAGAAACTTGCAAAAGCCAAGGAAGATATGATCATTCTTCATCCGCTGCCAAGAGTAAACGAAATCACGGTTGACATAGACGACGACCCCCGTGCCCTGTACTTTAAGCAGGCGCTCTACGGTATGTACGGCAGAATGGCACTTATTCTCCTGCTTTTACAGGATGACGACTTTATGCTTAAGAACAGAGAAATCTCTGTTATAGACAAGCGCTGTACAAATCCGAGATGCATTACCGCACGGGAAGAATACCTGCCGAATCGTTCATACTTAAAACTCGGTATGCAGATGTGCGACTACTGCGACAAGCGCATTGACTGATGAGGTGATTGATTAATGAGCAAAAGCAAAAATAAAAAACACGGCAAGGCAATTTCTACCGCCATTATCTCGGCTCTTGCCTATATCGTACTCGGCTTTGTTATGATTTTTTATCCCGACAAGGTAAGCATTGCGCTTTGCTATACGCTCGGCGGTGCGCTAACGGTTTACGGACTGTTTAATCTCATAACATATTTCACTTCAAAACAAGCGTCTTTCGGCTTTGAAATGATTGTCGGCATTGCGGCTACTGCATTCGGAGTTTTCTTCTTGATTTCTCCGCAGTCGATTTTAGGAATGATATTCGCAATAATCGGTATTTTGATTATCGTTGACAGTACCATTGATATTAAAAGGTCGTTTCAGTTAAAGTCGCTCGGAGTAAAATATTGGTGGATAAGTTTTGTGGTTTCCGCACTTATTATAATTTTTGCGATTACAACAATTATCTTCCCCGGTTTCTTTGCGGATATAATTATGATTATTTTAGGCATCGCTCTTGTATATGAGGGCATTTCAGGACTTACACTTATCGCTACAATCGGGCACTATGCAAAGAAAATTTCAAACGAATCTCAAATGATAAACATTACTCCCGATAACGAGTATGATGATGATTAAAAACAATTTAACCGCAGATAAGCCGACACTTATCTGCGGTTTTTGTTTGCGATATAATTAATCTATTCCGCTCAATTCTTTTGCTTTCTGCATAAGGATTGAGTTTTTATTTTCGATTTTTTCGTCAATCACCATTCCGAGCAATTTATCAAGAATATTTCCGATTTGTTTGCCGTCGGTAATTCCTGCTTTTATCAAATCGTGACCGTTAATATCAAGCTGTTTCAGCGTAAAACAATCCTTTTCCTTTATAACTTCTTCAAATGCGGCACAGGCAAGATTATACTTGCTCATTTTTTCATCTCTAAGGTACATAGACTGTGCCGTTAAATCGGCATACTGCACCTTTAAAAGTCTGCGCATATCAGTTTCACCGATTTTGTTCATCACTCGTTTTATCTGCGGTTTACTGCCTGTAAACCTTACATCATGAAACGCAATCAGCGTTACGCAATCGTCTATAAAATCCCGTGGATACTTAAGACGCTCAAGTATTTGCTCTGCCATTACTGCGCTGAATTTTGGATGACCCTTAAAATGAGCCGTGCCGTCAGGGTCACGCTTGCAAGCCATAGGTTTGCCCAAATCATGAAAAAGCATGGTAATTCGCAAAAGCGGAGTCGGGTCGATATTTGTCATTGCACAGGTGGTGTGCCTCCAAAGCGTTTTGTTATGATGTTTGGTATGTTGGTCGTACCCAAACATAATTGATATTTCGGGCAAAAATACCGCAAACACATCTTTAAACCTGCGCATTATGTACTCACAGTTTTCTCCGCATACAAGTTTGTTGAACTCGGCGGTTATGCGTTCGGCGGCAATATTATTCAAAAGTTTTTTACATTCAAAAATTGCATTGGCGGTATGCTTTTCTATCGCCATATTATAGCACGAGGCAAAGCGCAGAGCACGCATAATACGCAATGCATCCTCGGTAAAGCGCTCAACGGGATTACCTACACAGCGCACCGCCATAAGCTCAAGGTCGTATGCGCCGTCAAACGGATCTACAAGACCTGTACGGTCACTGTAAGCCATAGCGTTTACGGTAAAATCTCTGCGTGACAAATCCGTAACCAAATCATCCGTAAATTCTACCTTTTCAGGGTGACGATTATCGAAATACTCTCCGTCAATGCGAAAAGTTGTAATTTCATACACGAAAGAATTTATCACTAAAGACACAGTACCGTGCTTTATTCCGGTGTCGAAAGTATAAAAATCAGAAAAAAGGCGAAGAATATCCTGCGGCAAAGCATCGGTACAGATATCCCAATCATTTGGCTCTTTTTGCAGTAAAGAATCACGCACACAGCCGCCCACCGCATATGCGGAAAAACCGTTTTTCTCAAATCTGTCAATTATCATTCTGACATCGGTCGGTAATTTAATTTTCACACTTTCAACCCCTTTCTTATTTATATTTGTTTTTATTTTTCTCAATCAGCTTTTCGGCATAATTATAAAGAAGATTGAATGCTACAATTGTAAATGCCGACAGCAAACCGAACAAAATAAGTCCGTCAACCGAAAGCCATACAAGCGAGAAGAATCCGGCAAAGAATACACAACCGAGCACAATGCCGACCGCCGACACAGTAAGCATAGCAATTCTCAATGCATTAAACGGATATGAAAGTCTTAAGATGAGCATATAAGCACACAATGCCGTCATATATACACATATTGTGGAATATTCGTCAGGTGCAAGCGTTGTAAACTTCGTAATAACAGCCATACCTATGATATTGAGAACGGTACAGAATGCGGCAGGCACCGCTCTTGCAATTATATTGTAGGTAAAATTACCTTTAATTCGGTTTTTATTAGGCTGCAAAGCAAGCACAAAGGAGGGCAAACCTACCGTAAGAGCACCGACAAGTGAAAAATGAATAGGCTCAAACGGATACGGCATATGAAAGAATATGAAGAATACCGAAAGTATGATTGTATAAATTGTTTTTACAATATACAAAGCCGAACTGCGTTCAAGGTTATTGATTGTTCGTCTGCCCTCTGCCACAACACCCGGCATTGATGCAAAATCATTATTAACGAGCACAAGCTGCGACACATTTCTTGCGGCGTCACTTCCTGCCGCCATTGCGATTGAACAGTCTGCCTCTTTTAATGCAAGCACATCGTTTACACCGTCGCCCGTCATAGCAACAGAATGACCGTTTTTCTTAAGCGCAATTACAAGCTGTTTTTTCTGTTGAGGAGTAACTCTGCCGAACACACTGCAATTTTCCGCCGCTTTTTCAAGTTCTTCCTGTGTTTTTACAGTAGTCATATCAATTGCGTTTTCCGCACCTGTTATGCCCGTATCTTTTGCGATATTCTGAACGGTTTTTACACTGTCGCCCGAAATAACCTTAAGTGCCACTCCCTGTTCTTTAAAATAATTTATGGTATCGTTTACATTTTCACGGAGTTTATCTTTAATAAGAACAACGGCAAGCGGAGTAATATCGTCGGGCAAACCGTTACCGAGCGACTTTTCGGAAGAGGCAAGAACAATAATTCTTACCGTATCGTTAATGCTTTCAATGGTATCAAATACCTCTTTATACTTATTCTTATCCTTAAATATAAATTCAGCAGCACCCATTACATAGGATTTACCGTTATCAAAATCGCCGCCCGACCACTTGGTTTCGGACGAGAACGGATAGAATTTTTTACAGCCGATATGCTTTTGTCCTTTTGCGTACTTTTCAATTGCAAGCAAAGTTGCGTTTTTGTCATCGGAATATTTTGCGATTGAGGCAAGCGCCGTGCCGATTTCTTCCTTATTACGCATAGTGATAACATCAGTAACATTCATCTCATCGGTAGTGAGAGTGCCCGTTTTGTCAAGGCAGAGTACATCAACCCTTGCGAGAGTTTCTATGCAATACATCTCCTGCACAAGCACCTTTTTCCGTGTCAATCGTATAATAGAAACAGCGAGCACGGAACTTGTAAGCAAAATCATACCCTTAGGAATCATACCGAGCAAAGCCGCAACCGTACTTACAACAGTAGCCTGCAAATCGCCGTCATTGATACCAAACTGTCTTATAAAGAAAGCGATGCCTACGGGAAAAAGAATAAAAGTACATATTTTTATAATAAAATTAAAGGAACGCAAAATTTCCGAATTAACTTTCTTTATGTACTTTGCCTCATCGTTAATTTTTGCCGCATAGCTTTCTGCGCCGACTTTGTTTGCCTTTGCGTAACATTTGCCAAGACTGATAAAACTGCCCGAAAGCAGTTCGTCACCGACCTTTTTTTCTATAAGATCCGATTCGCCTGTAAGCAGGCTTTCATTTACCTTGCATTCGCCCTCACACACAATACAGTCGGCGGGAATCTGCGAGCCTCTGGAAAGAACAACCACATCGTCCTGTACAATTTCATCTCTGCTTATTTCGCACTCTCTGCCGTCACGCACGACAGTAACTTTCTTTTCGGAAAGGATAGTCAGTTTATCTACACTTTTCTTTGAACGAATTTCCTGCACTATACCGATTGTTGTGTTGGCAATCATAATGCCGATAAAAAGCATATTCTTGTAAGAGCCAACAAACGCAAGCGCCGCAAGCAACACAACATTGATTGCGTTAAACAAAGTACAAATGTTATCTCTGAATATTCTGCCGATTGATTTTGTTTTTAAATTTGATGTAATATTTATCTTACCTTCCGCTACTCTGCGACTTACCTCTTGCGAAGTAAGTCCTTTTAAATTAGTATCCATTCTAATTCCTTTCAATGTAAAATTTTTTAATTTATAAAAATAATAACATTTTTGACTTACAAACTGCTTTAATTACTTTTTATCTTCCAAAAAAATTTTTAATAATAAAAAATCCTGTTTTCTTATATTATAAATGCAAAAACTAAGAATGGCAACGGAAAGTAGGTGATTTTTTTGATTTTTTTTAAATTTTTTAATAAATTTTTATCAGTTGCCCTTACAGCTATTATTTCACTTTCTGCCACTGCTATTCCCTGCAACAGCGGAGAACTGCCGGAATATGTTTATCTCGGCGGTGAACCGTTCGGGCTTAAAATGTATTCGGACGGTGTTATGATAGTTGAACTCGAAAGTTATTTTGACGGCAGTAAATATGTTTGTCCCGCAAAAAAAGGCGGACTTAAAGAAAGCGATATTATAAAGGAAATTAACGGTACTAAAATTACAAGCAATGAAACGCTGCGGGAAGTTGCGCTTAATTCAGACGGAAATACCCTTGAAGTAACCTTTGAGCGTGACAACAAAACGCTTACAAAAGAGATAGTTCCTATAAAAAACACGGCCGGCAATTATCTCATAGGCGCTTGGGTGCGTGACAGCAGTGCAGGCATAGGCACTGTAACCTATTATGACAAAAGCGAAAATTACTTTGCGGGTCTTGGTCACGGCATTTGTGACTGCGACACTTACACACTTATGCCGCTTGCCTCGGGTGAAGCGGTTATAGCGGAAATAAGCAGTGTGACAAAAAGCACAAACGGCTCCCCCGGCAGTCTAAACGGATATTTCTCCGACAAAGTTATAGGAAAAATTACCGATAACTGCGACATCGGAATATACGGCACATTTGATATTTCGCTTACAGAAAATAAAGAAAAACTTGAAGTTGCAAAAGAATCCGAACTGAAAACGGGTAAAGCGACTGTTTATACCACTCTTGAGGGCAATACGCCGAAAGCATACAGCATTGAAATTACAAGCATAAGCAGAAACACAAACTCTGCCGAAAGTTTTACGCTTAAAGTAACCGATGAAGAATTACTTGATAAAGCGGGCGGTATTGTTCAGGGTATGAGCGGCAGTCCTATTGTTATGGACGGTAAACTTGTAGGCGCTGTTACCCATGTTTTTGTAAACTCCACTAACGAGGGTTACGGAATATATGTTGGTAATATGATGCAAAATTACAAATAATTTAGCTAAATCCGTTGATTTTTGGCAGTTAATTATTTTAACCAAAAAAATTTTATTATTTATTGAATTTTTTTGCTTGGAAAGTATTGCCAAAATTACCATTTTATGGTAATATAATCTCATAGAAAAATTACTGGGGGAAATAATCAATGGAAAAAGCAATCAAACTCATCATCACAGAAGAAGCAACCGAATTTTCGCAGGAAAGCAATGCAACAATGGAAAATTACAACATTACGCCTGCTTTCTGCTCAAAAGACGGAGAAGAACTGTTGAACCGCATTAAGGCAGAACAGCCGGATGTAGTCCTTATGGATTCATTTATGACCAGACTCGACGCAATAGGCGTAATGCGCAGTGTAAGACGAGATAAACTTAAAGCTCCGCTTTTCATAGTATTCTCATCATTCCACAACGCAATTCTCGAACAGCAGGTTATGAATTCGGGAGCATCTTATTTTGTACTCAAGCCGTATGACATTTCAGAACTTTGTCAGAATATTGTAAATATGACAAAGCGCAGTAAAGAAAGTTTCATCGGAAATCCCGTAACTTTTGACGCATTCGGCATTGAGCTTAAAGTAACTGAAATTTTGCACGAAATCGGCGTTCCCGCTCACATCAAAGGCTATCACTATTTAAGGGATTCAATTATTATGTCGGTTGAACATCCCGAAATAATCAATGCGGTTACAAAACAATTATATCCGTCTGTAGCAAAGAAATACGAAACCACATCATCCAGAGTTGAAAGAGCAATTCGCCATGCAATTGAAGTTGCTTGGGACAGAGGAGATGTTGATGTGCTTAATTCCTACTTTGGCTACACTATCCACAACGACAGAGGCAAGCCAACCAACAGCGAATTTATTGCTATGATTTCTGATAAGTTAAGATTACAGATTAAAAACGCAAGCTGATAAATTTTACTCAAGGGCTGTCCGAATGGGCAGTCCTTGAAAATATTATACCGTTTTATTCCGTGAATATTCTTTTTTAAATTTAATCGAAATCCGCACTCCCCCGCCTACATAAAAAAGCCTCTACAAATGTAAAGGCTTTAATTGAAATTTATTATTTAATCTAAAATTTTACCGTCAGTGGAAATTGTAACAACCTGCCACGGTATAAACTTTCCGCTGTTTTGCAACGCTCTTTTTACGGCGTACTCAAGACCTCCGCAGCACGGTACTTCCATACGAACTACGGTTACGCTCCAAATATTGTTATTTGCAATTATACTTTCAAGTTTTTCGCTGTAATTGATATCGTCAAGTTTAGGGCAGCCTATGAGTGTAATTTTCCCACGCATAAAATCATTGTGCATCTGCGCATAAGCATATGCTGTGCAGTCGGCGGCAATAAGCAGCTTTGCGCCGTCAAAGTACGGAGCGTTTACAGGCACAAGTTTTATCTGACACGGCCACTGACCAAGGTGTGACGGCATTTTTACATCTTGAGCAAAAGCAGTATTTTTAGAGCTTTCTCTGTTAAATGTCTGCAGTCTGTGTCCGGGGCAGCCGCCGAATGTTTCTGACTTTTTCTTCATATTGGCTTTTACCGCCTCTTCATCATATGCGAGAGCCTCACGCTCAACAAAAGAAATCGCACCTGTAGGGCAGGTTGGCAGACAGTCTCCGAGTCCGTCGCAATAATCATCACGCAAAAGTTTAGCCTTACCGTTTACCATTGTAATCGCACCCTCGTGACAGGCATTTGCACAAGCACCGCAACCGTTACACTTTTCTTCATCTATATTTATAATTCTTCTTATCATCTTAAATACCTCCGTATTGATTTTGCAAATAAATTATAATATAATCAGAAAAGGAATTATGTTGTTATAACAACGAAATGAGGCTTTTATGAAATTTTGTGATATACTTTTATTTAAAAATATGTCCGAACAGGAAATTACTCAAATGAACAAGAGTAAATTTATGAAAAAACGCATTTATGCAAAAAACACACATATTTATCATATGGGAGATGTTATAGACAGCGTAGGAATTGTACTCTCGGGAAATGTCATTATAGAGAACATTGATATATGGGGCAATAAAAGTATAATCAGTTATGCAAACGAAGGAGAAATTTTTGCGGAAACCTATGCCCTTTCGCAAACTCCTATGATGGTCGATGTTGTATGCGCCGAATGTTGCGAAATTTTATTTATAAATTTAAAAAACGCTCTTAAACCGGAAAACAGCAATCAGCCGTGGTACCCGAAATTTATGAACAGTCTGCTTATGCTTTCGGCTCAAAAAAATCTTGCTCTTTCACGAAGAATTTTTTGCACTTCATCAAAAGCAGTGCGTACAAGAGTTCTTGCCTATCTGTCGGAAGAATCGGTAAAAGCCGATTCTACAGACTTTGAAATACCGTTTGACCGTCAGCAGATGGCAGATTACTTAAATCTCGACCGCAGTGCTCTTTCTAAAGAACTTAGCAAAATGAAATCAGACGGTATTTTAGACTACAGAAAAAATCATTTTGTTTTGCTTGATACAGAAACTGATTTGTAAGAGGTTATTTGGGATTTATAGTATTGGGAAATTTTTTAATTGCATAACGAAACACTATGCTATCCCCTAATTATCATACTATCATAAAAATTCATTATAACCTATCTCACAATTAAGTATAAAAGCAAAAAGGTGACTGAATTTTCAGCCACCTTTTACTCGTCTTTTAAATTTCGCAATCATCAAGAATACTGCGCAAAGTATCGGCAGATTTCTTAAGATTGATTTCTTCGTCCTCGTTAAGAGAAATCGGAACTTTAGTTTCAATACCGTTTGCACCCACAATCGACGGCATACTAAGCACTACATCGTCAATACCAAACTCGCCGTGCATCATTGAAGAAATAGGAAGTATGGATTTTTCGTCACGGATAATTGCCTCGCAAATTCTCTTTACCGCCATAGCAACACCGTAATATGTAGCACGCTTTTTCGCAATTATTTCATAGGCACTGTTTTTAACCTTTTCTGCGATATTTTCCTGCGATTTATCGTGATTATAGTGACCTCTCATCTCGCAGAAATCATCAAGCGGAATACCCGAAACATTCGCACTGCTCCATACGGCAATTTCGCTGTCACCGTGCTCACCTATAATATATGCGTGCACACTCTGACTGTCAACCGACAAATGCTCACCGAGCTGACATTTAAGTCTTGCGGTATCAAGCACTGTACCCGAACCGATAACCCTGTTCTCCTCAAAACCCGAAAGTTTAAGAGCCGTATATGTAAGAATATCAACAGGGTTTGCAACCACAAGCAATATGCCGCGGCAGTTTCTTTTTGCAATTTCAGGAATAATACTCTTAAAAATTCCGACATTCTTATGTACAAGGTCAAGTCTTGTTTCACCCGGCTTTTGTCCCGCACCGGCAGTAATTACAATAATTGAAGCGTCAACTATATCGTCATAGCTACCTGCATAGATTTTCATATTTCCGACAAAAGGAATACCGTGGCTTATATCCATAGCCTCGCCCTCTGCCTTATCTTTGTCTGCGTCAATCAACACGATTTCCGAAAACATTTTGCTCTGCATTAACGCAAAAGCCGATGCCGAACCTACAAATCCGCAACCTATTATTGCGATTTTTCTTAAATTAACTTTATCCATTGTTTAACCCCCTAAAATAAAGTTTCTATTACGATAAATCAGATAACTTAGTAATCACTACTTATTTTACTTTATTATATCACATATTTAGGAAAAATCAAGTAAAATAATAATAATTCTTATTTTATATACTTTATTTTTAAATTGCTTGACAATGTATATTAATATTTTATATAATTATAATGTATTTTGCCTTTTAGGAGATTATTTATGGAAAGAGAAAATTTTAAATCCAAACTCGGATTTATACTTGTCAGTGCAGGCTGTGCAATCGGTATCGGCAATGTATGGCGATTTCCTTTTGTTACAGGTCAGAACGGCGGCGGAATATTTGTACTCCTTTACCTGCTGTTCCTCGTAATTATGGGCATACCCGTGCTGACTATGGAACTTGCAATCGGCAGAGCAAGTAAAAAAAGTGCCGTACTCGCATACAAAAAACTTGAAAAACCAAAAAGCAAGTGGCACATTCACGGTTGGTTCTGCATACTCGGCTGCTATCTGCTTATGATATACTACACACCTGTATCGGGTTGGATGCTAAGCTACTTTTTCAAATTTGCAACGGGTACATTTGAAAGCGGAATGACAGCGGAACAGGTCGGCAATGTATTTTCAAATCTGATGTCTAATCCTGTTGAGATGATAATATGGATGGCTGTTATGGCTATTGCAGGATTTTTTGTGTGCAGCAAAGGCATACAAAACGGAATTGAAAAAGTCAGCAAGGTTATGATGATTTTATTGCTTGCGCTGATTATTATTCTTGCGATAAACAGTCTTACTTTATCGGGTGCTGCCGAGGGCATAAAGTTTTACCTTGTGCCTGATTTAGAAAAAGTGCAGTCAATCGGAATCGGACATATAATTACATCAGCAATGAGTCAGGCATTCTTTACACTAAGCCTTGGCATTGCTTCTATGGAAATTTTAGGCAGTTATATGACAAGAGAAAAAACTTTGCCGAGCGAATCAATTAAAATTTGCATACTTGATACTTTTGTAGCTATCACCGCAGGACTTATCATCTTCCCTGCCTGTTTTTCATACGGAGTTGAACCGAATCAAGGTCCTGCTCTTATATTTGTTACACTGCCGAATGTATTTGTAAATATGGCAGGCGGCAGAATCTGGGGCACGCTGTTCTTTATGTTTATGACCTTTGCGTGTTTCTCAACCGTAATTGCGGTGTTTGAAAATCTGATTTCGTTCTGTATTGATATGTTCAATATGAGCCGCACAAAATCCGTAATTATAAATGCGATAATTATGCTTATAGGCTGTCTGCCTTGCATTTTCGGATTTAATCTTTTAAGCGGATTCAATATTTTAGGCAAAGGCGTGCTTGATATTGAGGACTTTGCGGTAAGCAATATTCTTCTTCCTGTAGGCGCATTCTTGTATTCGCTCTTCTGTTCAACAAAATTCGGTTGGGGATTTGACGGCTATTTGAATGAGTGTAATCAGGGCGAGGGTATCAAATTTCCAAGATTTTTTAAACCGTATATAAAATATGTATTACCTGTTCTTGTATTGATTGTATTTATTTCGGGATTCATTCCGCAGGGATAAATTTAAAGCTCATCGGTTTTAGATTATTTGCAAAACCAATGAGCTTTTCGTTTTATTTTTTATTAAAAAATATTAATAATTTATCGTTTAGCGTATTTGAGGCTAAATAATTAAAACAAACACTCCGCCTTGGCAATCCAAAGCGGAGTGTTTCACTGCTTTTTCAGCAGAATTTATCTTCTGTTGTTGTTTCTTCTCTCATTAAAAGGTCTGCGTGGGCGTGGCTTTCTCTCTGTATCTACATCGTTTTCAGGAGTAAGACCGTCAACATCTATGAGAACCTGACGACGGGAAAGGTTAAGTCTGCCCTTATCGTCGATTTCCATTACCTTAACACGGATAACATCGCCTACATTTACTACATCAGTAACCTTGTCTACACGCTTTACATCAAGCTGTGAAATGTGTACAAGACCCTCTCTGCCCGGAGCAATCTCTACAAATGCACCGAAGTCCATAAGTCTTGTTACCTTACCGAGGTACATAGCACCCGGCTCCGGATCAATAGCGATAGTCTTGATAATCTCAATAGCTCTGTTGCATTTGTCAGCATCAATACCAGATACGAATACCTTACCGTAATCGCCGTCTTCTTCGATGTCAACTTTAACTTCACATTCAGCCTGAATTTCCTTGATAACCTTACCGCTCTTACCGATAACCTCGCTGATTTTCTCGGCAGGAATTGTAGTTGTGTACATCTTAGGAGCATACGGAGAAAGTTCTTTTCTCGGCTCTGCAATAGCCTTGAGCATAACCTCATCGAGAATATAGTTACGAGCCTTATGTGTCTTTGCAAGTGCCTCTTTAATCATTTCAGGTGTAAGACCGCTGATTTTAAGGTCCATCTGAATAGCTGTAATGCCGTCTTTTGTACCTGCTACCTTAAAGTCCATATCGCCAAAGAAGTCCTCAAGACCCTGAATGTCAACCATTGTCATCCAACGCTCGCCCTCTGTAATAAGACCGCAAGAAATACCTGCAACAGGAGCTTTAATCGGAACACCGGCATCCATAAGTGCAAGTGTAGAACCGCAGATTGAACCCTGTGAGGTTGAGCCGTTTGAAGAAAGAACCTCTGATACAAGTCTTAATGCATATGGGAACTCCTCAACAGGCGGAATTACAGGAACGAGAGCACGCTCTGCAAGTGCGCCGTGACCGATTTCTCTTCTGCCCGGACCTCTGCTTGGCTTTGTTTCGCCTACAGAATAGCTCGGGAAGTTATAGTGGTGAATGTAACGCTTCTCTGTTTCGCCGTCAATACCGTCAAGCAACTGCTTGTCAGATACAGGGCCGAGAGTAGCGATTGTAAGAACCTGTGTCTGTCCTCTTGTAAACAAACCCGAACCGTGAACTCTCGGAAGTACAGAAACTTCTGCTGCGAGCGGACGAATATCATCCATACCTCTGCCGTCAACACGCTTCTGCTCGTCAAGCAGCCAACGACGAACGATGAACTTCTGTGTCTTGTAAAGGCACTCGTCAATAAGCGCTTCACTGTCAGGATAAATCTCATCAAATTTTGCGTGAACAGCCTCGTAAATAGGCTTTAATCTCTCGTCACGAACTGTCTTGTCATCGGTGTCAAGAGCAACCTTTACATCTTCCTCTGCAAATGCCTTGATAGCCTCAAACATATCGTGGTCAGGCTCAAGACTTGCAAACTCAAACTTAGGCTTGCCGATTTCAGCCTTGATGCCCTCGATAAACTTAATAATCTTCTGGTTAGCCTCGTGACCTGCCATAATGGCATTGTACATCTCATCATCTGTAACGCAGTCTGCACCTGCCTCAATCATAGCAATTCTTGTGCTTGTTGATGCAACAGTAGTAGCCATCTTAGAAACAGCTCTCTGTGCCTCTGTCGGGTTGATGATGTACTCGCCGTCAATCATACCTACAGAACAGCCTGAAATAGGGCCGTTCCACGGAACATCAGAAATTGAAATAGCGATTGACGCACCTATCATAGCTGTAATTTCAGGTGAGCAGTCCAAGTCAACGCTCATTACGGTACAAACGATAGAAACATCATTTCTCATGCTCTTGTCAAAAAGCGGACGGATCGGACGGTCAATTACACGGCTTGTAAGGATAGCCTTTTCAGACGGTCTGCCCTCCCTCTTGAGATAGGCACCCGGAATCTTACCTACGGCATACATCTTTTCTTCATAGTCAACTGAAAGCGGGAAAAAGTCAACGCCCTCTCTCGGCTTTGGAGATGCGGTAACAGCAACATGAACTGTTGTATCACCGTAATGTACAAGACAAGCACCGTTGGCAAGCTGTGTCATTTTACCTGTTTCAACCTTTAAAGGTCTGCCGGCAAATTCTGTTTCAAACACTCTGTATTTGTCGAATGTCATTAATCTGTTCATTGTAAAAATCCTTTCTGAAATCATACGATTTCTGTAATAAATATCTTGCGGATTTTCACGCTGTTTTAGCAATAAAACCGATAAAAACAATAAAATTCTACAGATTTTTTACCCGTTTTACCGCTAAAATACAGCTGAGAAAATTTACGCAAAAACGGAATTTAGGGCAAGCTTGCGCTTGCCCTGATTTGCAAAATTACTTACGGATACCAAGTCTTGCAATAATAGAACGGTATCTCTCAATGTCTACCTTAATGAGGTAGTTGAGAAGGCTTCTTCTCTGACCAACCATCTTAAGAAGACCTCTTCTGCTGTGATGGTCTTTCTTATGAACCTTGAGGTGCTCTGTAAGGTCATTAATTCTCTTTGTAAGGAGAGCAATCTGTACCTCAGGAGAACCTGTGTCGCCTTCGTGAGTAGCGTACTCGGCCATGATAGCCTGCTTTTCTTCTTTTAACATTTGCGTTTCCACCTTTGTAAAAATTTTAGCCAACCGTCCCAGAGTAAGGCTGTGAAAATCCGAATTATCGGCTTAACCCTTGTTCCGAGGCAGCGGTCAACAAGTTGATTATAACACAAAGGATAATAAATGTAAAGGATTTTTACAAATTTTTACGTTCATTTTATGCGTGATTTTATTACATTTATTAATCCAAAATTAACCCCATGCTATCCGAAATCACTTATTAACAATTTTCAATTTTTCTTTTATCTTATTAAGTGTATCCGCTTTATTTTCGTCGGACATTGCTCTGTAAGCAATCAAAAGCTTTTTTTCGTCATTTGAAAGATTATACAGTTTCAAAGTATCGTCAGGATCCTGAACTATCGGTAAGAAAGTACTTCCGTTACCAAGCAAAGTGTTATAATCCGTGCCGAAAATAGAAACGATTTTTCTTAAAACTTCATGGCTCGGCTCGGACACACCTGTTTCGTACTTTGTATAGGTTGTTCTGTTAATATTCAAAATATCGGCAACCTGCTGCTGTGTAAGTCTGCAAAGTTCACGATGTTGTTTTAGTCTTAATGCAAAAGAACTGTTTTTTCCTTCGTATTTAGCCAATTCTACACACCCTTTGTATATAAATGCTTAATATATATTTTAACTATTACAACAATTATAATACAAAGTTTATAATAATTCCACAAAAGTGAATATAAATCACTGTAAATTATTACCATATTGTTCCCAAAATAAGTCTTGAAATTTTCAAATATTCGTTGTATAATAGACATTGTTAGTCACGATTTGCTGGTGTGGCGCAGTTGGTAGCGCAACTGATTCGTAATCAGTAGGTCGACGGTTCAAGTCCGTTCACCAGCTCCACAAATAAACCGCATAACCAAGCCATTTTTTAGGCTTGTATGCGGTTTTTCTTTTTGCCTGTTTCCCGTAAAACATTGCTTTTAACTGTATTATAATATGATTAGCGCCTATTAGGAAAACACACTGTCAAAGGGGTTTGTAGCGGGGGTTAGCCCGCTACTGCGGTATCTTCCGTAGTGTTGATTTCAATGTA
>ERZ824600.328-NODE-328-length-71632-cov-8.191849_pt1 | contig 71632 bp, 56 predicted proteins | sample MGYA00519933_ERZ824600 | MGnify/ENA primary metagenome ERZ824600 (study PRJEB31778, sample SAMEA3449178) | human gut metagenome | biome: human gut; feature: human-associated habitat; material: faeces | place: United Kingdom | collected 2010/2012 ...
ATTATCACTTTATTGGGTGTTGTTTGCATTTTGTATATATACTGCGTAAATCTGGTAAATTCAGATCAATAGAAATACAGTGGAGTATATCTTCAGAGTCAAGCACTGCTACTCTGGAGATACTACTCATATTGCACAGAAATTGTTCTATTTCTTTTATATTAACCATTAACCAAATCTTTTTCCAGTTGGGGGATATGAAATAACATTTTCACCAAAGCCTTTTTGACGGTCATTACTTTGGAATTTTTCATTTTTCTTAAAGTAAACTTTAATGTTTTCATCGTTTGACTCAACATTAGAAATGATACTTAGCATGTCACTAGCAAGTAGCTGTTTTTTAAAGCTATCCATGGAGGACAAGACATCATTGTTTGAATTTCCTGGATCTATTAGTTTGAAATTATCATCTGTAATATGATCTGCGATATATTGCATCGCATGTTTTAGCCTCTCCCATAAATCGTTACTTCCCTCATAATTAGTAAAGGACTTTATAACAAATAGTTCCAGCATAAACGACTTATAGTCTTTATTTAGTCTTTTTTTCCAAATCTTTAGTAGGCGGATGACTTCTCGTTCAGATTTTTTCCCTTTAATATTATCAATTTGTGCCTGAATATTGGTTTTAGTCCATGTGCCCTTCTTAAAGCCCCAATGGTCATCGTTGAAATACAAATGCAAATCATTAGAGTCTTTATAGTCATCTTTTGTAAGTTCACGCCCAGGCACTACATCGATTTGTACTTGGTCTCCATCATCATCTTTTTTGAACGTTATGCCAACAGATACTTTTTGTTTACGTATCTCCTGTGCGTCAGTATATGTATTGGCAAGAAACGTATAGATGTCATCAAACATGTTCTGAAGGGTATCAAAAGAATCTCGTTTAAATGGAATAACTACATCCATGTCGAACTTTATATTTGTTGCAGTATGCTTGGCAAATGAACCAGACATGAAGGAAGAATACATATTTGAACCATAGTGCTCTTTGATAGAACTTTCTATCTTAGAACGTTTATCATTATATTTATTTACTAATGTTTGGATTTTACTCATCTTATGGGTTTCCAAAACGTCTTTTAAATAATCACTTTTATTCATATAATTTATTATTAAAAGTTATATACAAAAGAATCAGTTACTGATATTAATAATGCTGTAAATAGGTTTGACAGTTTATATTGAATATCGTAAAAGCTAAATTATCTCTCCATTACTAGTAAATTCTTCTAATCCATCGTTCTTTATCTTTCATACCCCACTGAACATGCCACTTCATACCATTTGTTTTATTCAACAATATAAATTGATACATATTTTTTGTTGGGTAAAGTTCAAAACAATTAGAACCATATCCAAATCCGTAAGTCAAGTCTTCACTATTGATGGCTATAGAACCCTCATTTTCTGAATTCAATGACCATTGTACTTGGTCAATTTGACCAGTTTTTGTATCTAACTGAAGTAAAGTATAGATGTTTTCAGTTTGATAGAGTTTGTATCTGTTCTTTAATGAATGATTAAGCTCTATTTGCTCTAGCCACATATTATTTAATTGGACTAGGGTATCAATTCTTGCAATTAAACTATCAACACGTTGCTCAAAAACCTTATTTGTTTGAGCCTGAATTGGCAATGATAATATCATGCACAATATAACTACAATTTTTTTCATAATATCAACTATTTTCTTCAAAGGTAGTTATTTATTGTACAGCCTATCTGCACAATAAATAACTGATGTATTTTTCTAATTGAATATGATGTTCTTCTAAATTATTTATACTTCTTTATATCATTCTTTACAATATTCTCGAACACATCTGCACAATGCTTGATGTCCTTGTATACTGCCAAATCTCTTCCATACAAGCCTTCTTCTGTCCAGTCGTTTATGTTGTTGGCATAAACTCCTACATTGTTTTTCTGCAGGAAATTTACCGTTAATGACTTAGGTAGATTTGGAATATTCATATCATCGATAATCTTCTTAAAATAATCATAGTCTCCATCAATTATAAAACCATAGTCAGCTGCTATACGGTAAATTGCTTCCCAATGACGAGTCTTGGTGAACACTCTATTCTTCTTGTCGTATCCAAAATTCATAAGTTTTGTAATACAATTTCTAAGTATTTCCAATCTGGTTTTCTCTTCAAGATGTTCCACAGACGTTTGTTCAGCAGCTATCTGCATTCCATTTCCATAGAAATCGTCATATTCAGCTGTATTTTCGTCGTCAGTCATGTATTGTACATGATGAGGAGTGAATGGAATAGTATTATTCTTGATCTCCACGTCATGACCGTTACTTTCCAACTCAGTTATACACGACCCAGTAGCAAAGAAATACATGGTGATAACGATGTTTATGGCTGCATCTATCTCAAGTTCCGAAGCAGTAGGAGATATGTGTGCCTCGTTGTTTCTCCATTCCTTAACCATCAGCAGATACTGATATAACTTCTGGTATTCTGTATCATCACTATATTTCAAAGTCCACAACGGACGAACGGCATGTATCACGTCCTTCCATGTTACATCATTACCTACAAACTGTGGTTGCACCTCATGTCCTTTCATTAAATAGAACAACTTTTTCAGATAAGCTTCGAATTTCGTAACCAGAAGATTAAAACCTACATGCTTATCCACGATTGTGGCATTTTTCACAAAAAGATTGCTAAATGCGCGACTTATGAATAGTCCGACACCATCGAGCGATTCAAGCGACGTTTTTCCCAAAACACAGAACACGCTATCGATTACTTCCTCCTGAGGACGCATGTATTTTGCCACACCAGAAAGTGTATTCTTTAGGATGTCCTTTATGCTGTGTTTAATTTTTTTCAATATCCAATACCACATTCTCTTCTTCACTAGGCTTAGCAGGCTCTTCTGTAACAGGGGTTTCTGATTGTGGTACTTGCCCCGCATTCTCAAGGGTAACTTCATCATGAAGCCAAGCCAGCAGGATGTGGCCTCTGGCAATCGGATCGAGAATAAACATTCGCAGTATCTGGTCGGCTTTTGGCATAACCATGAATGGCGGGCATGGTGTACCGTGTACTTTCTTTAGAAATTCACGGGTCTTCTGCTGGTCGAGAGTAAGCTTTAAATCCTCAAAGCGACCGTAATCATTCAAGTTTTGTTCGTTCACATCACTGCTCATTATATTTATGAGTTGACTGACATTTACCCCAGTTGCCTCACTCAGATTCATAATCTGCTTCTTTAACTCAGTAATCTGATACTCGGCTATATAATCGTATATGGTTTTACCTTTATCCAGATGGAGGTCACCACTTTGGATGTCATGCAGAATGATGAGAGCTGTGCGTTGATCTGTTTGAGATAAAGTGGCAAACGTTTTGCAAAGTTCCTCCATGGCTTTCTTTGTCAACTCGCTACCTGGACCTTGCGTATATAGATTCTTTATGAACTTCTGGAATTTAGAATCTATATATTCAGCGTTGATGGTTCCTGTACCTGTTTCTGTAATGTATGTGTCAATGGCATATTCCCATGGATCCTTTGGATCACCTGGACCACTTGGTTCAAACAATTCACGGTAACGCTGCAGCAGGATGAGGTATGTCTGTTCATCCAATTCCATTTTGACTTTAGTATAAGTATCACCATGCTGGAACTCATATTCATTCTGTTCCCATGTAAATCCCTGAAGCTTGGCTGCTTCAATAAGATGGGTCATCTCACTGAAACATTTGGCAAACATATTCCGGTCTTCACGGGTATCAGGAAGCTTTTCAAAATTCATAATATTGTGAGAATAGAATATGTCTCGGATAGTAAGGAACCTCTGGTTGATATTGGAAAGGTTTGTTTCCAATTTATCTACGAATACGCCCAACGGACGATCTACATAGACTTCCAGCGCATCATTTATGTTCTGTTCCATTGTATATGGATAGGCATAGTATTTGATAATACCAAAAGGCTTATCTGGACCGAACAGACGGTTGGTACGAGAGAAAGCCTGTATAATATCAACGTACTTCATCACTTTATCCACGTAGAGCGTATTAATCCACTTTGAGTCATATCCGGTAAGCATTTGGGTCACTACAATCAGCAGGTCTATCTGCTTACTGTGATCATTTTCAATACCGATGTATGGTTTCTTGTGCGCGAGTCGCTTGGCCACATCCTTCTTGTATTTAGCATAGTTGGCCAACTGGAAGGTCATGCCATATTTCACATTATAGTCGTTGAGCATTTCAACGAGAGCGTCTTCGCGAAAAATACCACCGTCGCTGTTATCAATATTATTGTCGAAGACTGCAACGACATTCAGTGATGGATGGAATTCCTTAAATAAACGATAATATGCAATAGCTTCGGGAATGTTCTTGGTTGCCAGGATGGCATGGAACTTTCCGTTCTTACTCAGTTTTTCCCGACTCTCTACAATATCATTGGCTACGGCAGTATGATGTACCTCAGTCTGATAGATATTCTTAGGCAGATAGGCTTCAATACCTTTTATTTTTTTGCCATTTTCCGTATAAGATTCCTGCATTTTTAGCTGATGTACAAAGAGGTCGTATATTTTTGCCAGTTCTTTGTCTTGCTGAATAAGTTGTAAATATTCTTCAGTCGTCTTCTTTGTGATAGGTTCATCTGGATTTCTCTCCTTCAATTTCAAATCAATCTGACGGAAAGCCACAAGTTCGCGTAATTCGTCTTCATCATACGTGTTCACCATATAGGGATCGAACCCCAATACGTTGCCGTCCGGGATACCGCTTGCAATGGTATACTTATGAATCATAGAACCGAACAATGTTCCTGTGGTAATCTCATTCTTAGCATTCTCCTCAAAAACTGGAGTGCCGGTAAAGCCGAAAAGAAGAGCGCGGGGGAAGGTATGTTTAATACTCATAAGCATCTCACCGAACACGCTGCGGTGGCATTCATCGATGATGAACACCAGTCGTTTCTTTCCGATTTTATCTATCAGTTCCTTTGATATGGTGGCGCTCTCTTTCACATTACTCATCTTTTGGATGGAAGTGACAATTAGCCTGTCGTCTTTATCTTTACTTTCCAGTTTAGACAACAGAATACTAGTGTCGGCAGTGTCTTGAATGGAATCTATTTCGCCTGCAAATCCCCGGTATTCGTCCAGTGATTGTATGGCCAGTTCGATACGGTCGAGCAGGAAAATCACCTTGTCGGCATCCCCTGATTGAGCAATCAGTTGTGCGCTCTTGAAGGAAGTCATGGTCTTGCCGGAACCAGTTGTATGCCAGATATAGCCTCCACGATGCTTATGGTCATCCCAGTTGGTTTCACGCACTACATCACTGATATTGCTTGCAGCAAAGTACTGATAGCTGCGCAATACCTTTAGAGTTTTGTCTTTATCGTCTGCAATAGTGTAATATCCAACCATCTGATGTGCCATAGGGATAGACAGAAGGTCTGTTGCTACCTGTCGCCAGTCACGTACAACAATATTGTTAAAGTCTTCCCAGTGGAAATAGAATTGCTTTTGGAATTTGTCTTCCGCGCCAGGGTTGGCAAAATAAAGTGTTTCCTCGGGAGTCATAGCTACGAAGATCTGCACCATGGAGTAAATGCCCTTGGCGAACACGCCTTCATGGGTATAGCGTTTTAACTGGAAGCATGCCTGACTTACATCCACCTTACTTCGCTTCAACTCAATATGAATTACTGGCATACCATTGATGAGCAACATTAGGTCGCCACGTCTGTCGCCAGCCAAAGCCTCGGCTGTTTTGAATTGCGGCTGTCGTACAATCTGGTACCGGCTCTGACCGGCAGAGATTTCCTTCGGGTCGAAGATCTTCAGATACACCTCTTTGCCGTAATTGTTGGTATCACTTTCATTGTCTCGCTTGATGCAAACCTGTTGGCCATTAATAAACTTATTAACAGCATAAGGAGAGCCGCAAAGGTTTACCTGATCAATCACCTGTTGCATCTCCGAGGTAGTCAGCGGACAGTCGCCCAACTGGTCAATACTACGGTTGTTATCGTAGAGAATATTCGCCCAGTTCTGCACCAGTTGTTTTTCCGATGGGTTCATAATCACCTCGTTCCATCCATGGCGGAGCAGGTGATTGGTCAAAGCCTCTTCAAAGGCAGATTCCTTAATAAAACTTTGAATATTGTCAGGCATGATAGTTCGTTCTATAAGTGGTTTATAAATGGTTATACAAACATTTTATCCAAACAGGCCGCCTTGATTTGTTTTAACTTTTCAAGGCGCTTGGATTGAAGATTGATTTGGTGGTCGAGATTGGTGAAGTAGGAAGCTATTTTTTGCTGCTCTTCAATTGATGGAGTAAGAAAAGGTTGTTTTATTAAACTGTGTATATCAACAGAAAGCAATCCACCACTATTTGTGTTTTTTTCTGACCAACTATCAATTTTATAAAAAGCGTAATTTACAAAATCCGGTATATATTTATCACACAGCGATTTACGAATTGTAAAATTCGTAAATTGCTGATTCGCAAGCGAATCAGCAATTAGCATAGCATGGACTCCAATAGTAGCTGTTGTTGCCAATATTATAGAATTAGGTTTAAATAAGCCACTCCCTTTAACGGCTCTTGGAGTTATATTTTGGAACGCTTCTGATAATATACTGCCTTTTGCTCTAATATCTTCCATTCTGAACCATGGAATGGTTCCATTTTCCCAGTATTCTTTTATTGCTTTTGACGGAGTATAACCGTTTCTTAATTCGAATACATAGTCTATAGTTGGACTGTCCCATTCTCCTTTAAACTCTTTAAATCTCACTTTAGGTGTAGTTTCACCTTCTTGAGGAAACATAGATTGCAAGCTTGCAGCTTTAATATGTTTTAAGGATTCAAGTTTCTTTGTAATAGCCACAATCTGGGAGTCTAATGCTTCAAAATAAGATGCTATTTTTTGCTGGTTGATATCCTCCTTTGGATATCTGATTATTGTTTGATTAAGAGATTTCTTAGATATACTTGAAACCTTTGAACCTTGAATATATTGCAATAATTGATTATGGTATAAATTAGAATTTAAGTAATATCCCAAATAACCTTCGGCAAACTTGAGAACAGGTCGACAAGGTATCGTATGTAAACCCGCAACTAAATCTACATCCTTATGCATTATTATTTCAGAACATTTACCAACTGTATTGTCTTCTGCTGCATCTGCAAATACTACATCACCATTTTTTAATGGTGATGATTTTAATAATTTATATGCTATATCATCATTTGCGATATATGGTATATTTTCCTTCTTATCGGCATATATACATTCATTAAATTTGATTAGAATATCGCCATAATGAATATTTTTTACTTTCCCATTATTTTCTGAAAGTTCAGCTCTTGAAAGACTGTTGTTTCGAAGAATTTTAAATACTTCAGAAAACAAAACCTCTTTCCAAGTTATTGTTGATTTGCCAAGATAGATATTTTGTACCTTCATAGAATCACGTATTATTTTTTAATCAGCTCCTTCAATCCCAGAATCGCAAACTCATCGCCTGTCAATTCACTGACCAGTCCTGCAAATTCCTTCTGCGAATCATCCAATTCCTTGTTCAACTGCTGGTAACTTACAGCGTACTTCTTGCCGAGGGTAAGTACCTTACTTTCAAGAGCAGCCAATACATCATCCAAAGTGCTGTTGATGCCCGCTACAATAGGGTCAATCCATTTTTTATGCAGGAACATAGCAACTTCTTCGTTGGACAGGTTTTCTATAGCTTCTGCAGTCTTCTCGATAAGAGCCTGCTTGTCATCCTTAATCTGCTTGTTCTTCGCTTTCAGTTCGTCCCAAAGTCTGACAATCTTTTTCAGCTTTTCTTTTGTCTCGGCTTCCACCTCGTCCTTTTTGGCTTTCGCCCCGGCCGTGATAGCCTTCTTGTCGAATGCATTGTCCTTTTCGCTGTCAAGATACGCTTCTGATTCTTCATCGGTAAAGCCTTCACGAAGCTCATCCAATTCACCGGAAATCTCTTCTACACGTATCTGCAATTCAGCAATAGCCTGCAACTCCTGCTGGAATTTCATCTCCTGTACAAGTTCGAAAGGAATGATGCGGCCTTTCAGTCCGTCTGCCACTTCAACCTCATCATCGCCTTTCTTTACTAACTTATAGGCGGTCTCTACCTTACGGGCTGCATCGAGTCCTTCCTGCTGGATGGTTTCCGTGTCGTTGGTAATGGTCTGCCAGTTATCGGCTAAGGCCTGATAAGCCGCATAACGGTCGACTAATGGCACTGCGCTCAAACGCGCAAAGACATCATCGGAAATGGCATCCAATTCCTTCTGCGGATGCACCGTAGCAACTTGGTCAATCAGACGATGGTGAACCTTGTCGGCAAATCCGTTGAAGGATTCGGTAAATGACTTCTGGAATGTTTTAACATCTTCGTTCTGCTCGATAACCGACTGGGTATCCTCAGTTTTCACTTGCGAGTATGGTTTATCGGCTTCTGGAGTGAACAACTCATCACGCAAAGAAGGAAGAGCATCCCAATACTTCTGCAGCTCATCAATCTCGCTGTTTGGAATACCACCGAACATGGTGGCATAAATATCAAACTGCTCAACAGGGTCACTTGAATCAACATAACGTGGGATATTCAGATTGTAGCCGTTCTGACGGATTTCGTCGCGCGGCACGGTGCGTGAAAAGCCCGGAATAGTCTTGCGGTCACGCACAGTGTCGGCAATACGCTTGATGTCGCACGCGCGAAGTTTGTTATTCTTTCCCTCCTTAACAAATCCCTTTGATGCATCGATAATCAGCACATCGTCATTGTCACGGTGATGTTTCAGCACCATGATAAGGGTAGGAATGCCTGTGCCGAAGAAAATGTTGGCAGGCAGTCCAATGATGGCATCAATGTTATTCTTCTCTATCAGGTTACGACGGATTTTTCCTTCGCCTTCGCTATTCTCGTCGGTATCGCCACGGAAAAGTACACCATGAGGTAGTACAATGGTCAAAATGCCGTCCGGCTTGAGGTGATGAAGCTCGTGAAGCAGAAAGGCATAGTCGGCTTTGCTCTTAGGAGCTACTCCATAATTTTGGAAACGGGCATCCATTTCACGGTCGGTTGGATCCCACTGTTGCGAGTAGGGAGGGTTGCTCACTACTGCATCTACATAAAGCGGCTGGCCAATGTCGCTGCCAGCCTTCTCCAATGGCCAGTCTTCGTCAAGTGAATCGGCACAGCGGGTATTGATATTGCTTGGCTGGATACCACGCATCACCAGATTCATACGTGTCAGGTTGTAAGTATTCTCCTTCAACTCTTGTGCATAGTATTTCACTCTGTTTTTGTCCGCTATATGTCGACCTACAGATTTACCAATGGTAATCAGCAAAGAACCCGATCCGGATGTAGGGTCATAGATTTCAATTTGACGTTTATCCTTGTGATGTTCTGCCACAATCTCCGACATTAGGATAGCTACTTCATGAGGCGTATAGAATTCACCTGCCTTCTTGCCCGCGTTTGCAGCAAAGTTACTGATCAAATATTCGTATACATAACCTAAAACATCGTAATCCTGACTGCCATCGGTTGGAATATCCTTAATCAGCTTGATAAGATCCTTCAGTGCACGGGTCTGACTGGTTGGATTCTCGCCAAGCTTACTTAGCCCTGCCTGCAAGGTCTTGAAAATGCCGTCGTACACCGGTTTATAGTGGGGGCTTACCAGACGGTCAAAAGAATTGAGTGCCACGGAAAGGTCGGCCACTGTAAAACTGTTTTCAGGCAGCAGCCATGTTGAGAACAAATTCTTATACTCTATGAAATAACCTATGTTGTTCTTACAATAATCGATAGTCAGCTTTGAATTTTCATCATCGTAGTTCTCCACCAGACTCTCAAGTGCCTGCTGCTTTTCCTCATCCGAAGCCCCTTCCATATCTTTAAGGATATAATTAACCTCATTGTCTGAAAGGAACTTATAGAAGATAAGTCCCAGGATGTAGTCTTTATACTCGTTAGCGTCAATCTTAGAGCGCATCTTATTGGCCGAAGCCCATATCTTATTTGCTAATTGTTGTTTGTTCATATATTGTTTAATCTTGTTTTTTACAAAGTTATTTGTTTATTGTGCAGTCTTTCTGCATCAATAGAATAAATCTTTGAAAATTCTTTGATTTTCTGAATCATTCTCTGTCGCAACCACAATGGCTTTACTACTTCAACCTGTGGACCGTACGAAAAAAGGAGAGATTCCAGTTCCTTATTTGGTTTAACTCGAATTTGTATTAATCGTTCATCCTTGTCAATTATTACCTGAGATGGGTGCATTGGTTTGGACACAATATAAGGATAACGTTCTTTGTCAAACTTCAGTAGAACATCTTCTATGATAATAGAATCATCTGGAATTGTGACACCTATTACATCTTTAAAGTATTCATTAAAATCAATATCTTTATTAGGTATGAATGGAACATTAACACGGGAAAATTTCACAATTCTGTCGAGAGCTCTGTTGGCAATTCTGCTTCCTTGCTCAGTTGTTTCCAAACCAAACAAAAACCATCGGTTGTTATATTCTTTCAAATGGTAAGGATGGATGATATGATATTCTTCTTTGCCACTGAAAGTCCTGTACAGCATTTTCAGAGGCTGATGATTCATGGCAGAGTCGATAAGTTCCCCCAAAAACTCTGTACCCTTCAATAGCTCATTTTGATCAAAAGAAACAATATTCTCTGTGTTAGGCATGATACCAAAGCGATATTCCAAACTTGAAATGACATTTTCCGGCCAAGCATTGCTCGGCACACCACGAAATCGACTAAGTATGTCGATTGCGGAGCGGAGAGAAGCTACTTCTTCGGTAGACAGCTCATTGTTGAAAATAGAAAATGTTGGATCCGAATAGCGATAGTAACTTTTCCTGCCATCGAAGGGGTAAGTCTCAATCGGAGCATTGTATGTAACTCTATCACGCATATACTTTATATCTTCGCGTATCTGTCGGATGCTGATTTGAGTACCACACAAATCATACAGGGCCTCATTTACTTTTTCTATGAGGTCATCAATAGTGTATTTATGATGAAAATCGCTGAAACAACGGTCAAGTATCTGATAACGAAGCTGAGCATTCTTGTTTGTAGGCATTGTTTTAATTGGGCTTTTGCTATATTATTTATCAGGTTTTACAGGAACAACATCGTCTAGACGGACAAGGTCGTTCATATCACATTTGAGACACCGTGCTATTTCAATCAGGTTTTCTAATGTAGGCTGCGAGGTGTTTGTTACCCATTTAGAGATAGTTGCAGGGTCTTTACCAAGCATTTTCGCCAATTCCTTATTGGTTATCATGCGTTCTGCAAGCATCACTTTTATTCGATTCAGCGGTTGTTTCTCCATGCTTTTAGCAATTTTAATTTGTTGTATATGGCAAAATTATATTTTTTCTGTCTAAAAGTGTCTTATTTGCGCTAAAATATCACGTGTTAAGCAAAATAAATGATGCTTTCATCAATATATTCAGTGAATTCTTTGTAAATTAGTACAGTTTATAAACGCTTAGCTCCAGGAAATGAAGCTCTAAGGTTGAGGCTAAGTTGCTTGATAACTTCACTTTCCCGGATTTATTCAGGCTGTTTCCTCAACTGTGTTTACTGTTATCCGGTAATATAACGGATGTTCAAGACTATTGTAAGTATTATATACGATAATTAATATGATAGCTATATTTCGTTTTAAGTATTGAAATGTCAGTAAAATTGTCTTTTGCGTTAATGAAGGTATTTATGGATTTTCCTGAATATAATAGAATGTTAATACGCTTTGCTTTATAAGCCTGCGATTTATAAACTAAATGCGAATGATTTGTTAAATTACATCTTTTCTTTAACTATTTTCCTCAAAAAAATGACCTGTTGTTTCAATGAAAATGTGCGGTTATTTGGTTTTAAACAACCGTTCGTTTAATGTTTAATGAGCTGAAGCCAAAATAAGGAATCGGAAAAAGTCCGATTTTAGCCCGGAATTTTTCCGGATTGAACGGAAATATCATCATATTTTGGTTGTTAAATTGAAAGAATAATTAAGTGTTTCTCTTAATAGTTGGTCGTATATTCTTAAAATAATAGACATAATGTTGTGTTTGTCGTATGAAATACGTCATTGTGTAATATATTTAATCGTCTGAGGGTGGATTTTTCTTAATTCTGTTGTACGATGGGTGGAAATTCTTAAATTATGGAGCATCGGTATAACAATCTGTCAGAATGATATATGATATGAAAAAAAGCCACCAAAGCGGTGGCTTTCAAACAGTTAGTAATATATTGCAATATTATTGATAATCAGCAATTTACCGATATATCATTTCTTCAATTCAAAATTAGAATGAATTAGGAAATAAAGAATCAGTTGTTATCATAACCATTTTGCCAATTTTACTTAGACATTAGGTTTAGAATGTTATGACAAGCTAATTTTATTTCTACTGATGATGTATTCAAATAAGAATATGACAAAAGCTGCTATTATCCTGAAATTCATTTTACTTTAAATTTTGTTATCTCGTCAATCATGTTCTTTACATCAAGATTGACACTCACGAAGTTCTGGTACAGAATACGTTCCTTGGCATCCTTTGAAGGGAAGGTGTAGAATTTCGGTATCTGAAAATTCTTGTAGTTCGCTTCCTCTTCGGCAATCTTCTTCATGTCAAAATCAGTCTTGCAATAGAACTTGGAGGTCTGGAACTCGGCAGACTCCTGAATGTTCATGCTGTCACCACGTCCTGTCTTGGTTTTGATAAAATCACGTGCAGACTGGCCACAGATCCAACCGGTGGGCATATCAGAAATTTTACTTGCCGGAACAAGGCTGTCCATATTCTCATTGAGATTGATGGAGGTCTTGTCACGGTCAATAGTCACACCTTTTTTTAACTGGACAATCTTACCGAAGATGTCGTTAGAAAGCCACTCCAAAGTCTCTTTTGCTCTTGCTGAGCCACTGACTACGTTACCCACTGTTGTGATAACTTTCTGCATACCCACTTTCCCATAATCGGATTCGAGCTGTGGCAGTTCCTGAAAGCCCAGTGTGACACTCACTTTGTTGCTTCGGGCGGTACCAATCAGTCGGTCTATCTTGTGAAAATAGAGAGTAGGCAACTCATCCACTATGATGCTCACAGGAATATTCTTACCTTGACCGGTATTCACACGGGTTACGAGACGGTTCAGAATCAGTGCATTCAATGCACCGATAATGCTTTCCATCTCCGGGTCATTGGCTATTAACAGATAGCTCGGATTCTTCGGATCAGACACCTTCAAGTCAAAGTCATCTCCATCCTTATGAAATATCCAATAGGACTCCTTGGTGGCCAGGCGGGATGTATAGACACGCAGCGTACCAATCATACCTTCCAACTGTTCCATCGCCTTGTTCTTCATGGCTGTTTGGAACGGCCCCAATAGGGGAGCTACTTCAGGGTCTGTCTCCAATACCTCAAAGATGGTCTGATAGTCTTGATTCAGAAAGGATAGGATATGAGGCATGTCGCTGTATTTTCCCAACCAATATTCAGGTTCCACTTCCTTGCCTGTCTGGTCAAATACTCGGCCTGTAGGCTTGGGTCGGTACGTCTTCGGTTCTGTGGTCATCTCTGCAACGAGGGCATGGCCGTCTTTGTCGTAAGGCACTTTTTTATAGTTGACAAAGAAGTAGATGCAGGCAGCGAGGAAGTTCACAGCAGAAGTCTGGAAGAACTGGTCGCTACCGCCACCGCCTTCTTTCTTACCTTTCTGCAGTGATTCCAACAGAGTTTCAGCAGTTTCGCTGGCAGCAGCAAGGTTTCCGATGTACTTCTGTTGGATAGGATTGACACGTCTGGAATACTCTACATCTACAAAGTTGATGATATTGAACTTACAGTCCTTAGGAACTTTCCCGGCCTTCTGATTAATCTTATAATGATAGTATAATTTCTGGGCAAGTGTCGGAAATTTATAATCGTACACGACCATGGCAAAGCCCTTTGCGCTGTGCTGACGGATAAATGGTTCGATAATGGAGAAAGTCTTACCTGAACCCGGTGTACCGACAACCCACGTGCCACGGAAGGGATTGACAATGTTCACCCATCCTTTACGGAATTTTCCCTTATAATAATAGCGCATAGGGATGTTGACACTGTACTTGTTTTCCTGCAACTCCTGGCATTGTTCAAAAGACTCATTCTCGAAATTAAAACGGTCTTTAAGAAGCCCTTCCTTTAAGAACTTGGATATATTGTCAAGGGCTACATGTATACATATGGTGCCAATGATTGACGCAACCATATACAACCAGTAGTTCAAACTGATCGTATAGAATTTCATACCCATACTCTGGCCGTAAAGCCAAATAGACAATATTATTATAACGAGTCCACCAAACAGCGGATAGAATACCTGATGACGAGCATCAAATTCCAGATGCTTCTTATTACGTGTTCCTATACAGGTGATGCAGATAAGTATAAAGGTGGCTATTTTACTCCATATAAGGTTGCCGTCCTGATAAATATACCACCGTTTTATACGGCCATGAATATCGCACAGAATGCCACCCCAATAATCCAGTAGTTCAGGATTAATGGCATATTCGAAAAATTCCACTATCAGTGACAGATAAATCAAGTAGCGGAATATTTTATACGTGGTCTGTAGTTCTTTAGTTTCTTCCATTCAAGCGGTTCTTTAATCAATTGTATAATGTGATGATTGGTCTGATTTTATGTGCTTGTGTTTTCGGCGTTTCCTGAATGGCTCCAGAGGCAAGTGAGAACAACCATGCTTTATCGGTTTCCTGCTCCTTTACTTCTGTTGATGTCCAGTACCAGCATTCATCAGGATTGTCCTGTATCTCATCTCCACCACATTTACGGATATATTCATTAATCTTATTTCTTACTTCATACAACAGGTATAACTGAGCAACGGAAGGGATGTAGGCGCTCTGTCCATATTGCCACATGTCAAAAACAGCTTCGGCTGCAGGCGAAGTATAGGTAGAATACATGGCATGGGTATTGCTGTTCCCATCGAAGGCTGCCAGGTCTGCGGAAGTATCATGCTTTATTCCAATACTATCAGAGTAGGCGCAAGGCTCTATATCTTTCAGATAGACTGCATATCCAGTACCTTCAATATCCTCTTTTTGATTGACATAGAAAACCACGGCTATGGGTGTCTTTTCCTGTGCTTTCATTTTTTCATATCTGACGACTTTTCCATCGGTACACAGGATGTCTCCAATCTTCATTGAGGTATCCGGAAAGTCCTGATGTGCATCACATGATGCTATGGTTGCCGCCATGAAAGCGGCACAAATGGTGTGAAATATCTTCATCTTCTTTATCTTTTTGATGTGGGTATTTTAAATCCTATTACTATACCAGTTCGGAACAAATCCTTACGGTCAGGGACGATAAGGTCGCATTTGGCCTGAATATACAGTCCCCAGCCATGACGGAGTGATAAATTATGCTCGTAACCGGCATGAATACCGGCAATGAATTTATCTGTGTCACTGCCTCCAGAAGCTCCTATGCGCAGATTCCCGTAATGGTTACGTCCTCTGACTAAACAAGGTTTGTATGCGACTCCAATTCCCCATGTCCGATAGTTGTTCCAAAATGAATCAGGACAGATATGACCACATGAAGCACATTCGTCCCATTTAATATAGCCGTTGATGAAATACTCCCAAGCATTATGGTGACGTGTTTCATGTTCCCATGCGATGGTAGCATCCAGCCCACGTTCATAAAGTGCACCAACTCCCAAGGATAAACGGTCACTGTGACTTTGTGCAAATGAAGAAATGGTACAACTGAGTACCATTATCAATGATAAGATGATTTTCTTCATGGCTTATTCCTCCATCATTAGACATGAGTTGAAAGAGTCCGCATACAGCACATCTTCATAATCGATGTCAAGGCTGATGGTTCGGCCACTGATTTGTTTCTCAGAAAGTTCAATAGTTAGGACTTTGTCATTGGGGAAGGTCATCTTCTTCAGAACTATGACATTTCTGTATCCATGCTTGAAACTTTGGGCCTTTTCGAGTGCCAAGACCGGAGTCAGCTCTATCATCTGTGCGTTGGTTGCCTTGGATATTTTCTTGTCGTTTAGCTTGATGCGCAACTCATCGATGTCAAACCGTATGTTGGTGCGGTTCTCTATGCTGAAATCCAAAAAGAAATATTCACCAACTGAGTAGATGTTATTCAACCGCATAGTCATACGATGCTGTCTGGTACTCACATTACGTATTCTCGCAGGGGAGTTCCATATCGTTCTGGCATATCTGGTCATCTCTTCTGTACTCATTGAGACTGCCGGGTTGTGGTATGGAATTTTCTCTTCCGGCTGGATTTGTTTGTCAGACACTGCCTCCTGCATACGTGTGGTATAGATGAGCGCATATTGTGTACGATAGCGTTCTGTTACAATCGTCACAATGGCAAGAATATCTCCATCGGCATGTATGTCAGCTCCTTCTTTAGGTTTAAGACGGATGGTATTGTTGATGGGCTGGTCTCCAACAACGGCATCAGTGGAGATGTCGACAAAGCGTACTGGTTCTGTGGCTGTGATAACAGTTGTCACATTCTCATTAACGGTGAGCTGTTCGATTTCCTGATACGTCTGCTGAGCCATAGAGGGGAGGGGTGCCAAAACACATACCGCCAATGCGCCGATTCTTTTAAAAGTCTTCAGTTTCATAATATCTACGTGCTTAAATTATTTTTCTTTGTTGTTTGAATGAGAATTAATTAGGTAAACAAAAGTGCCATATTTGAGCTTGGCTTTATTTTTTTTGATTGCCTTGCTGACGGCATTACTGCTTTTCTGGACTGCATTGGAAATAGCTTGCGCTCCCCATGATGCCAGACTGTTTCCAGATGTGGTTGTATTGGTGAGTGTAGATGTATTGCTTAGCGCACCGCTACCCACGTCTTTTGTCGTTTCACGGAACTGGCTGCTTGGAACATACAGTCCTTCTAATCCGTCTGTATCATAGAGGGCAAGGTTTACTTTGATAATCTCACCATCTACCATGATGCTTGTAACATTGCCTTTAACACGCTGTGAGCCAAAACCGCTCATAGTTGCATAAAGGTATGATCCTTTGGGAACAACAACTTCATTGATTTCCACATCATCTATTAATCGGAGACGGACTCTTGAGCCGTCAACTGCCTTGATGTTTTCATCTATGATGGCTTTAATTAACTTCTGCTCTTTTTCATTCTCACAGATAGTATTGAAATAGTCGGACGTTACTCTGACTTTCTTGACCACTTCCAGGGGTTCATCGTTATTTTCTTTTTCATCAGACACTTCCAGATTCTTTTCATTCCTCTTTGTAAGTGTATCCGTATCAGTCGGCAAATTTGTAGCTTGCAGACCTTGTAATCTGGCTTGGGCAATAGCCCGGTTCAGCTCCTCCATGGCTTCTTGCTCACGTTGTTTACTGAGGGCTAAGCGGTCTTCTTCAGAAGTACCGTCGCCTTGTGCGACTTCCTGACCTTTCTGTGCGCTCTCCTGTAGTTGTCTTTGCATCTCAGCGAGTTTCTCGGCTTCCTGTTTCTGAGATTCCAATTGTTTAAGCTCTTCTTCTGAATATTTTGAATCATACTCTTCTTTGTTGTCTTCTTCATTACGGTCAATGTTTCCTAAAGCAGTATAGTCATCTATTTTCCCATATGATTTAAGCATATTGTCATACTTATTGCCAATTCCATCGCCTTTCATGTTGGCATCAGGCAATTCTGGGTTCAGATAATCAGTCGTAGTGAGTCCGTTAGGAGTCTCTGCCTTCTCCGTATGAAACAGATCTATGACAAAGTAACCGACAAACAACAGGGGAAAGTAGATGATTATTGGAATCATATACTTTGGCTGCTTCCAGTTAATTTTCTTCAGTGCGTCCATCGTTCTTTATGTTTACGTTGTTATTATTAGATTCGTCATAGGCGGTAGAAGGTACTTCGTGAACACGGTTGGATGTTTCATTGCCCTTGTTATAATGTTTACGCCATATCAACTCCTGCCTTTCTGTGGCACTTTGGACGGATTGCTGCCTGTTAAACACAAATGCCATTCTGTAGATATTCAGACATAGACAGAGTATGATAAGTCCGAAAACAATGACAAGAAACAGTTTCCTGTGGTTGTTGGCAAAGTTCTGAACCATTCCGGCAAGCACATCAAGTTTCATCATACGTGCGAACTTGCGACCGGCATTGACTTCACTTTCGTATCTTTGCTTATATTTCGGATCATTCTTATCTGGCATCTTCTCTCCGACAAATAATTTTTTCCATCCCATATTAGTAGTTCATTTTGTTCTTTTGTTCAATATCCTTATTCATAAGTGTCCTCCAGTTTGTGATGAGCAATCCGTGAGGGTTATTGTCAGTCCTCGGTACACGTTTGAGCTGACCTGCAGTGACCAGTTCTCTGGTAAGAATGCTTGTCCGTCGTTCTATACGCTGTTTGCCATAATACATGAACTCCATCTTTTCCTTATCGAATTTTATACTGTCGCAGAATATGCTGAACACAGCACTCGTACCCATAATATTCGAGTAGAATCCTTTTTCTTTCAATGTATTATACTGGGCAAGACCTGTCTCGTCCACTAAATACATCGCTTTATCCATTGTGTACTTGATATATTTGTCATCTGGAGCCAGAGTGAAAAACAGATGATGGAACATCTCGATGTGAGACTTAGCTTCTACGTCAAGCGTTTCGTCCATTGTGCTCCGATGAACAAGAATAGGCACATTGCCGTCCAAAACATAGACTTTCTTATGGGCATCCGAGACCATTGTCCTGGCTGTCCAAATGCTGGAGATGCAGATGATGATGCAGCCTGCAAGGAAAAGGGAACATATAATCAGCACCAGTTTGATTTTGTTTTCAAGATTCTTAATTACCATAATATTCCATATTGATTTATTGCTTACATTACTTTGCTAATCATGCCTTGGGTTGATACTTTGGCTTGCTGTGCGACTCCTTCACCGAAGTTTCGAGTTGAGAATGCTGTATCGCCTTCCGGTATCATCCATGCGGCCAAATCAGGTACAAGGTTGAGACATTTCAGTGCCACAATACTTGCGGCCATGAGATAGCCGGCTGAGAAGAACGAGTTCTGCAGATAGGCCGCCATGGTCTGTTCGCTTTCGGTAATGGCAGTCAGATTCTCTACCTGTATGCACAGGACAATGTCAAATAGGAGCAGTACATAGAATCCAACGAAGTACAGCATAGCTCCGTAGAAGTGTACAGTCAGATAACGTATGAGCCACTTTGCCCAGGCACCTTCCCATTTGGGCAGAAGACTGAATGCCCACTGTATCGGTCCGAAGATGGTCAACATCCCCAACAGGATTTGCTGGCAGTAGATGGTTGCCCACCAACCGATGCGATAAACTATCAGAGCGATGAGCATAATGATTTTATCTAGTCCGACCACTGCACCAGCTGTGAGTGAAGTAAACCATAGTCTGGATGCGTCCTTTTCCATGTTGGTCACTTCTTCAACACCGGTCTGTTCCATCGTGGACTCAATAAGATTCGGATCGGACGTTCCTGAATGTGCTACGTCAGCCTGAGCTTGCAAGGATGTATAGAGAGTGTCCCTGACATAAATGAGTTCCTGGACTTCCTCAAATTTATCTTCTATCTGTAAGGATTCTGCCTGATAAAGGTCATGAGTATATGAACCGATACAGTTAGGAATGTAAGAAAGAAAGTCAAGGAAGCACCAACTGCTTCCGCTGTTAGTTATACCCGTATCTGCAGGTGGATACCACCAGCATAGAATAACGGATATAGCTAATGGCCGGAACAGTTTCATAACGTCCAGAGGCTCGTGCTTCACCATCATCTTATAGGCTATATTTCCTGCCACTACAATAGAGAACAGAGCAGCGAGAGCCATGCACATTTGGAGAATCCACCAGAATGGTCCTTGTGAACCTGTGAATGTGGCATCTGTAAGGAACTCGTTTGTCTGGAAAATCACGTCATCAATCTCTTCTTCAAGAATATTGATACCGAAATCTGAGAGTATATTTGAATCTGCCATGATTTTAGTTTCCTTTTATGTTATAATTCTCTGTTAATTGTGCCCTTCTGAATTTAGTTGCCCGGCTTCTCGCCAACGGCTAAATGCTTCGGTTGCATGAGAAGCAACATCAGTTCGTCTGTTCAAGCGGGCGGCCAACAAGGAAGCTGTCTTGTTCCTGTTGCTTAACTGAATCAGATACGCTATGAGAATTTCATTCTGATGCTCTATATCAGCATATATCGCAAGGTATTGTCTTTTCCTTTGGGCGTTTGGCATATAAGCGTCCTGGGTTTCTTTAATGGCTGTCCTGAACATATTGTAGTATTCGTTCCATCGCGTTTTATCATTTACCGTACCTCCAGAACTGATGATGCGGTTGATATTCTTTTCAAAGTCTGATAGCTTGTTATTCACTTTGCTGCCTTCTGCAAGCCAGGCAATATCAATCTGTCTATCGGCAATATTGAGAGCTTCAATTTCTGCCCGCTGAGTCAGTGACGCTTGAATGCTGTCAGCTAAATCTACCTGTTGGTATGATTCTACACCAGCCAGTGTCCTAAAGCTCAGCTTGTTTTTACTTGCTGCCGATTTCTGGTAGCTGTTATGAAAGAGGGTGTAGTAGAAAGCAGGGGTTAGTCCGCCAACACCTATTTCCTGAACTGTAATCTGATTCATCTTTGTAGCATCGTGGTTGTATGTCACATAAGACTGGGCAGCTGCTTTGAAACAAAGCAGCATTGCACATAAACATAATGTTGTCCGATAACTGATAGAATGTACCATATCTGTTGAGTTTTAAATTGTTATTTAATAGCCTAAATAGCCCGCAACTTTCCACCGGCCAAAAGCATCATTAATAATCTCTTCCTTGGTCTTTGCACGATAAACCTGTCTTTTCCAATATCCGATGCGTACCTGAATGTATCTCCAGGTCTCAAAGTATGCCCTGTTCAGATGCGTCCTGATATTGTCAAGTGAGTTGTTTATGTTCATCAGAATGAGATAGAGATCCGCTGTAGAACAGGCTGCCGCACCGGTAGCATACAGGATTAAATCACTGACCGAACGATACAGATTGTCTCCTTCTTCGGCAATCTTTGCCAAGGCCCCGGCATTGACTGTGATTATCAAGGTATCTGTACTTACAATGTTTCCTCTGTCCAGACACTTCTTTCTGAAGTCTTCAAGCATGTTTTTATAATCACCCACACGGTCACTGATGTTTTCGTAGGTGTTGTAGATATTGAGACTAGTTCTAAGAGACTGATACAGAATGTCAATAACGTCAAACGCACGTGTGTATCTGTCAAGTTCCTTATTGATGTCCCTGAAGCCGATATTGGCATCACTGCTGTACTCATGCAGAAGTTTGTTGCTCGCTTCCAGTGTGGATCGAACAAGCAGCAGACTTCGTTGTTGTTTATGGTCGTTGATATAGGCTTCTATGGAAGCTACATCAAAACCATATTGAGCCTTGGCAGTGAACGGGAACAATACCAAAAGGCAAACAATAATCGGCAATATTTTATTCCTGGTCGCTTTCATCTTCATCGTATTTACCATTATATGTATCTGAGTGGGCACTGGAGGCTGCCTGACGCAACCATCGTTTTCTACATTGTTCAATGAGTGTCAATCTTCTGCCACTGTCATCGTTGATATACGGGACTACGCTTTTCAGCATATCTATGATGGAATGTTTGTAGTGCATCATCTTTTCCAATGATACAAGGTCGGCATAGATATTGGTGAGTCTTGTGTCAATCTGACGGGCTATTTCAAGTCTGTCACTTGACCAGAGCAGATGATAGGTATCACCGGTATCATCTGTTTCTATAGGACTGCTTTTGGCATATTCCACAGAAGGAGTGCAATCCGGAAATTCTCTGGCCACTTCTGATAATTTTGAATTGACCTCGTTGGCTTTTTCCGCATCCGATTTGGACGGATCGAGATTGATAACTTCAACAACCTGTGTGTCACTGTACTCAGTAGTAAGCGTCCATGAAATTTGTACGATAGCACGGTGTATCTTAATCCAAAGGAAATACTTTGGTTTCCGGGCTATGGATATGGTTGCCTTAAAGGTTATGGTACCGTTGATGTTGGGCATGGAGGCTGTACGAACGAATGTATTGCCTTCCCATGCACCTGAACCGTTCCACGACAGATTATAGGCTGTTTTACAATCCTGCATGATAGCCGGTATGCGGTAGTAGTCATCCGTGGCAGCATTCTCACCGTCGATAGCTTCCTGCTTTGCCTGTTCATACTGTGACAGTTCTGTCTCATACGAGCTCATCTCAGCTTTTAGGCTTGATATTCTGTCCTTGTTCTCATTGTAGGACTGTCTGTATATTGCAGCATCCTCAACGCATGCTGTCTGGATTTTTTTCAGGAGCTCTGCGTTTTCTGCCTCCAGTGCTGTTATTTCTGATTGTACTGAGACAATATTTCGTTTCAACTCCGTTATTTTGGAGTCTATTTCAGATATATTGATACTTCCTTCGGAAACACTTGTTGCCATAGAACATTGCTTGGTATGGTTGTTTACACTGCTTCCACAATCAGAACATTTGTATTGTGTTGAACCTTCTCCTAATTTGGCGCCACCATGACAGGTTACGCTGATGGTTGCTGTCTCACATCCTGAAATTTTCTGGGCATTGGTAGTCTGGTAGTATTTCTTTGGGTCACTTCCCAGATAATAGGTATAGCCTTCTTCATTATCGTTAAGTTCAGACAGACGTGCGTTCATCCCGGCCTTAAAGGTATTCAGGTCCATAGTGTATGAATCAAATATGTCTTCATAGGCTACTTCCTTACGATTCCAGCTTTTGGTAGCATAAATCTCGTAAGCGTATGCTTTTGCATATAATCCTTTTTTTGAAGAAGTAATCTTATATGCGAGCATGTAGTATGAGATGCTGTAGGTATAACCATCATTGGCTTTGTTCAGATTGGCTATCTGTGAACGGCTGTATCCTGCATGATTCTCGGAGTTCTGCAGTGCAGCTTCTCGTTGGGTAGATGATGGATAAAAGTTTTCATCTGTAGTGCTGATTCTGTACCAGTGATCACCATTGATAATTGAGTTATTGTCTTCGGGAGGATAATAGTCGCAAAGTTTAATGGTGCCAGCATCTACACGGTAGATATACCACCTTTGTGTGTAGTACTGGCCGAATGCTTCATTGGCATAGTCTGTAATCCATGCCGTTGTGTTGTAATTCGACAAAGAGAAGAGATTGGCGATGCCTTCCTCACCACCGATAAACTGTAATAAGGTATTTCCGGCATTCTTGGAAAGATTGCCGTAAAAGTCGTACACATTCTCGGCTATCTCAATGACACTGCTTGTCTTCTCCATGATGGTACCGTTAAAGGAACTGTTCCCAAGAATGGAACTTACAGCATTGCCGGCTCCAGCTGAAGCAAGGCTAACGCCCATCGCATAGAGGTTATCTATGTCTTGCTTCAGGTTTTCCTTTGTGAAGTTTGTCCCGATATTTGAGAAGCTTTCAAGCAGAACATTCCAATCCACATTGCCCAGTTCTGACAATTTCAGAATTGCTGCAAGTTCCTGGTTGATTTCAAGAAATACGATGTCCTTGAATGACAAAGTACTATTGGTAACAATAGACTCAAACTGATAACACAAAGTCTTTACCTCATCACAGATCTTATAGAGATAGCTACCCCAATAGAGGGCGTTATGAGGACTTTTAAGCATCATGCCGGCAACAGTCCATATTTTGGGCATAATTTTGGCAGACACCATGTTGTATATACGGCGGTAATAGTAGTTCTCTGTTGCACTGGTCCAAAGTCCCAGATTTGTGAGAGCTCTGCGATCGAGGAACTTGGAACTGAAGATTCCTGCAGCAGCCACTTCCGCTGCCTGATAATGTTCCCTGATCTTGGCTATCTGTTGAGCATAATACGCCTCAGTAGCAGCTTCTGTACCGAAAGCCGCCGACATTTCCGCTACAGTGCGAGTATCATAATTTACACTGTAATACTGTGCCATAGCAGGCACTATAGCACAGAGAAATAGAAGTTGTATTATCAGATAGCGTTTCATTTTCAAATCTTACATTTCTGTTTTTGTTTTGAGATTAAGAACATGTTGAGCCTGGTTCACCTTTTGTGCAAAGGCCAAAGACTTGGTTATTCCTGAAAGACTCCAATCCCGGCAATAGGCTTCTATGGCATGCTGATGGTCACACTTCAACTCTCTTTTATAGAGTTTCAAGGCTTCCTTTTCAGCTCGCTCTGTAGTGTAAGTCATGTAGCATTCACGTGGCTCTTCAACTCCAAATACGGCCCCGACACTTCCACGTCGGATAAAGACCTCACGGAAGAAACTTCGTCCTTCCTTATTCTCCAGACGGTTGATAGTGAAAATCTTCTTACAATCAACGTCCGTCAAACCGAGCGTGGCTTTAATCTCATCAAATCGCTCACGGAATTTGCTCTGGTCGAGCAGCATTACCACGTCTGAGTTATTGATGATAGCTTCCTTGACAATAGGACTTCCTACAATATCCTGTATTTCCTGCGTTACAACACCGACAGAAGCCCAGAACTTTCGGGCAGTCTTGTAGAGATACTTGATATATTCGGCCATCATGGGAGAGGCGATAGCCTTCCATGCCTCTTCGATAACCAGTACCTTACGGTTCTTCTTGATTCTCATCTTCTGGATGAATACATCCATGATGATAAGCGTAACAAGAGGGAATAGAAGAGGGTCATCCTTAATGGAGTCGATTTCAAACACGATGAAGGTCTCATCAAACAGTTTGGTGTCCAGGTTCTCATTCAGCGTCACCTCATGGCTTCCACCCTTGTAGAAGTCCTTCAATAGATAGTTGTAGGCTGCCAAGTCAATGCCGGAAAGTTTATTTTCTTCAATGATTTGTGGAATGCGGACAATACTGTATTCATAGAAGGTGTTAAACGAGAGATTCTCAATACGACGGTTCACAAAATACTCGTCAAAGTATTCTTTGATGACTTGCTCAATAAGCCGGTCTTCCGTCTTGGTAACTACTCCTTGGGTGCCTTTCCAGATAAGCATAATCAGATTCTTCAAGAAACCTATTTTCTCGATGTTCAGCTCTTCATGTTTGATAGCAAAAGGGTTCATCGTGATAGGATGCTCCTCGGTATAGCTGATATACTTGCCACCTACATACTCGCAAAGTCCCTCGTATGAATTACCTGTATCAACCATTACAACATCAGTGTTCTGCTCCCACATCTGACGTACCACGCTGTTCATGTGGAAACTTTTGCCACTGCCCGAAGGACCAAGACAGAAGAAGTTGGAGTTATCTGTAATCTTGTTCTTACCTTCCTTACCACTGATGTCTATGGCAACAGGCACTCCCTGTCTGTCGGTGTAGTATATTTTCAGCGGTGTTTCTTCGCTATGCTGAATCCTTTCCTTGTACATAAGGCAAGTTGCTGCATCACTAAGGGTCAGGAAGCGGTCGTATTCGGGATTGGTAGAATAGCAATTGCCGGGGAATGAATTGACAAAAAGCTCCAACTGATTGTACGATTGCTTGCTGATGTGGATTCCCAACTTGCTGAAGAGATTCTCCAGATGATTGGTACATCGCTGAATATCCGTATCGATGGGTACTCCAACGATAAGATTGAAATGGGTATATACCAACTGTTTGTTTTCTCTTGCGATAACATCCTGTACATTTTTAATGTCCTCCACGGCAATCTGGTTGCTTGGATTGGGCATACTTGCATGGCGGTTTTTTTTCTTTTCAAGCAGAGAAAGCTCTTTTTTCTGGTTGGGAATGAAGAGCATCTGGTTATACACGACCACCTCAGCTGACGGTATGCTGTCTAACAATGATACCATGTCTACTGGCATGGAAACATTGTTCACCTCAATGTTTGTAAACGGACGTACCAGAGAGGGGATGTTGATGCAGTCCACATCCACGAGACTATATATCTTGCATCTTCTATCACCCATGGTAATAGCTTCGTCATCTACCTTGAAATTGTTCATCGACAAATTTTTGTCCGTGAAGTTCATTGAGAAATAGCGGTCTACGTAATCACGGACTTTATTGCCATCAAGAAATTGGGCATCCACACCGGAGTCTCTCAACAGGTCTTTGACCTTGCGTATCTTTACCATGAAATCACGCCATTTCTTGCTGTCAAATGAAAAAAGATTGCTCTTCTTGTTTTCCTGAGTAATCATCATGTAGCTCTGACAGTCGGTATAGGTACGACCTGTGAAATAGTTGAAATATGATTCCGACAGAAATTCATGATTATCATTACTATCGTCATGAAACTTCTTGCGGATGAATACATCTTGTTTGTGGATGGCATATCCATCACCTAAAGTCTGTGCAAGGGCAGTGAAGAGATGATTGAACTCGTAGTAACTGTCAATGTCGGCCGAATATTTCTGTACCGGGTTTTCCATCTTCAGAATGGCAGAGTATTCACCGGTCTTGGTGTAAAGTACCCCGATACCGTTGACCTCTTCCACAGAGAAGTAGATATTCTGGAAGATTTTCTTGCGTTTTCCTCCAGTACCGAAAGCCATGACTGAGATAGCCATACCAATAAGGATTGCCACAAATGTTAAGATGACGTATAGAATCATTGTTCTTTGAATTTATTATTCGATTACTTATCAGTTACGTTCACAATCTGAGAGTTGTCGTATAAACTATGTTAGGCTCATCCTAACGGGAGGGTGAGCCTAACCACACACTATTCAAAATCCAACTCTCTTGCTCATTTATCATGTTGACCGATTACATCTTATGTGCATTGGCATAAATGAATATGCCATGTTCTTCTTTCTTGGTGTGCAATCCTTTCCTTTGTTTGAAAAAGATAAGTGCAGCACCGATGCATAGAGTGACAGCAAGGACGATGAGTCCGGCAACAAATCCGAGGATACAATACACTATGATAAAGCTGAGAATACCCCCACCGACAGTTGCCGCAGCCCAAGTGATATACCTGCCTTGGAATCCCATAAATTCAAGGGGTTTCTGAAGCCCCTTAAACATGGGATAGCTGACGTATTGATGATTGCTCGATTCCTTTGTCATGATGAATCCATATCACTTGGATAATAGTTAGATACCAAAGAACAAAGGCAAAGCCTGTGCAGCGGCTACAAGGAAGATACATGCACCAACAACCATCATGATCTTCTTCTTGACGTCCTGCTCTTCATTGTTCATTGCAATGTAAACGCTGATGGCACCCACAACGGCAACGACACCGGCTATGGCATAACAAAGCTTCACCACGTATGGAACGTACTTTGCTATTTCTTCCGTAACTGTAGTCAGTGCATTTGTTCCGGCTGTGTAGTCTCCGGCAGCATTCTGAGCATAAGTGGCTGCTACTCCGCAAAAGAGCAACATGGCCAGTGTTCCAACACGTTTAGCATTGAAAATCCTTTTGGTTAAATTCTTGATTTTCTTCATTTTTTGTTGTTTTTACAGTTAAAAATTAGACATGTTATCCTTACTTGCTTGATTCATAAATTCTTAGTTTTATACAATATTATAGCCAAAGAATGCAGGGAAAATGATAGTTGCGCCAATCATAAACAGGCAAGCTCCGACCAGCATCATGATTGATTTGGTCACATCTCCTTCACCGGTATTCATTTTGATGTAGATTTGTAAAGCTCCGATAATTGCTACTATGGATGCAATAGCGTAAAGAAGATATACTACATAGAGCATCATTGTGACCGTAAAATCATGGGCATTGCTCAATGCATCAGCTCCCCAGCTGTAGTCAACACCACCGCATTTAGCAAATGCCGACTGAGGCTGGAGGAGCATGAAGCCGAAGCTGGCAATAAAAAACAATTGATTGATTTTACAGTTTATCGATAGCATTCCTTTTCTCTATTTTTCTTTTGTTGTGTTTATCGTTGAGATTTTGCATGAATTCATCTGGATAGAAACTGTATTGGGAAACTGGCTCTATCTCTTCCATGTTCTCTTCGTTTTCCTTATTGAGTTCTACACTTGTAGTAGTCTGTTTTGTGGATTTAGATTCTTCCTCTTCAGGAGGTGGATTGTTGGTCTGCTTATTGCCTGTAGGAATGACTACGCGAAGGCCGTCATCTGTTACTTGTTCTGTATATGTTATGTCACCACCTTCAGGACCATCAATATGCTCTTCTACGGAAACTGGTACTTCTTCATTACTCATGCTGCTTACATCAATGGTCTCTTCATCCGTTTTCTTTTCGTCTTTCTTACTATGAAGATCAAGGGTAATCATTACTGAAAAGTAAACTACATACGCAAAGGTGAGGACGAATACGAATATTACAAATCCTGGCATTTCTCAATCTGATTTTAATTTGTTATTATAAATATGATTCATACTCAGAAGATAAAATTGGAAACCAATCTGCTCCTGTGATATGACAAAGAAAAAGAGTTTTATGGTATTCCGATAAAAATATGCCGATTTGCATTTCAGTATTAACATATATTTGTTTAGAAGTATGATATTCTGGTAAAAATCATACTATTAGAATAAAAACATCACAAAAAAAGGAGGCTCTCTTGTGGGGAACCTCCTTAAACTAATAGAACAGACTTATTATTTTTGTTACTCCTATACTATTCCATTGATGACATCGTTTAGATCTTTGAAATTTGGGTATCTGACAGATTCATCAATTACCTTGTTTGAATATTCGTCTTTGATTTTCTTTGTTGTAGCTATACCGGCAGCATCGTTGTCAAGATAACAGTGTACTACATCATATACCTGGAGATATGGAAGTGCAGTTTTAATATTACTGATTGAATTAAGAACAATATAATCACAGTCGTTTTCAACACAAAGTTGTATATCCATCATCCATTTTCTGATACTTGCATACGTGAGCATATCAAAGAAACCTTCAAATATGCAGCATTCTGAATGTGATTCACCGTTGGGCTTTATTACGGATATTGTTTTCTTTCCGATACTGCGTTTGCAGTATTTGTTTCTGATTTCCATACCACCATCTACATTTTCAAAGGCTATGGCATAATAATGTTTATCATTGATATGATAATGTATTTCCTTACAGAACTCCTGAGCAACCTCGAAGTCAACACGTCTTTGTAAAATATATCTTTTCAAATTGGGATGACTGAGCTTGCTAATACGATCAATGAAAGTAATACTTTTTCTTTCATTACCCTTTTCTGCTATATGGCTCTCATTCCACGCATTTCTTCTTTGTTGTTCTTTGGTCATCGCTTCATAATCTTCAGCATATTTGAGATTATGGTTCTTAATCTGTTGTTCAAGATAAGTAAGTACTTGATGATTATTCCATGAAGGGTGCATCTTCTGAACAAGATTTATAATGTTTCCTCCTGAGCTGGCCCCAAAGTCATTCCAAAGATTTTTTGTAGGACTGACATTGAAAGATGGAGACGATTCTGCTCTAAAAGGAGACAGATACCAGTAATTACCTCGATGGATATAGGCATACTGATAACCTTCCGTTTCAAGGAACTGTACAATACTGACTGATTTTATTTCATCTATGGTCATGGCATATCAATAATGTCTAATTGGGCTTATATAAGTTTAGTATATATATACCCTGTTAAACTTAAACTCATAAACTTACTTTAACGGCAGGAGTGCAGGATGATAATGATAACCGTCTTTGTCTTTGGTAATCAGTTTGCGCTCACAGAAGATTTTAAGCATATCCTTAACTGCATTGTCCCCACGCTTGTAGCCTTCTTGTGCGTAAGCCTGACTGATTGCTTTCACCAGTTCAAGATACCTCTGTGGACTCTCACCTTCAAAAACAGTGCGAAGTACTTTGGCATGTAAGTCATCTGGCAGAGATGTCAAGGGCTTATCTTTGGGTTTGACTACTGTAATATGATAGCCGTCATCCAAGACGGGGAGAGAATTGTCGTCAATGTGAAATGCCCATGAAGAAAACTCCTTGTCTCGCATGTGCATAGGCCTGACTTCACTGATGTTGGAATCCTGTTTGTTCTTGCTGATTATCAGAACTGTTTCAGCCTTGTTTTCAAGTTCGGTACCAATATGACCTCTGGTGTTATTGTCATTCTTGTTAAGATGCAGCACGCAATGGATGTGAAGATTGTACTTGCTTGTCCAGGCCATGAGCATAGTCATCACATCGGTTGATTCTTTGGCATTGTTAATGTCATACATGAGATCTCGTAAGCCGTCGATAATGACCAATCCTACACCCTCAAATGTTCTTAGGGCATAATCTATGAGGGCAATACGGAGAGTAGGAGTGAACTCCCTTAGCCCATAGAACTTGATGCGTTTATCTTCCTTTGTCAGACTCAATCCTGCAAGGCGGTAGATGCGTTCTATCACATTGTGGCAGTGAAACCTACTTTGTTCTGTATCGAAATAGAGGATTTTGCGTTTACCATCAGGAAGACTGGCCCGGTATTTAAGAACCGTTGAATTGTTTACCGCTGCTGCAACCATTGCTGTAATATTAAAAGTTTTCTTGCTCTTTGCTTTACCGGTGGATGCGCTGAAATTACCAAAGGTTGCTATGGTACAATCTCCAACCCATAAAATCTGTGGTGGAACAGGAGGCTTTTCACATGCCTTTATTTCTCCTTGTCTCAGGTAGTTGTCTAATTCCTGGTCGTTGAATGTACTCTTGCTTAGCATTCCGACTTCAAGAGAGCTTTCCACTGAACATTCCTTATCATTACTGTTTTTCCTTCTTATCATGACATAGTTCTTTTTTATTATCATTTTTTGAGGAACTTATGACAACTTCTGACTTTTTCAGTAAAGCAGTCAGTTGAGCATCTGTATAAACCTCCTTTTTATTATGTTTCTTCTTTTTCATTGTAATATTCTATTTATCATTTTTTTTGTTTTGCTGGCACTACATGATTCTTACGCATCCATCTCAGGAGTTCTTGTCTATTGAAATAGATGGTTTTCCCTTTGGGCTTAAAATGTGGAATCTGCATATTCATAGTGAGTTTATATATCTGGGATTGTGATATTCCCAAATACTTTGAAGCTTCTTCAGTGGTCAACATTTCTTTAACCACATATAATCTTTCCTCAATCTTTGCAAGACGTTCATTGAGTATTTCTGGATTAATACTATTAAGTTCTCCAATTTTCATTTCCAAGAGTTCTAATCTCTTTTTTAAGATGCTGATTTCAATGTTACTGGTTCCCATTTTCTAATGATTTAATGTTATACAATAGGGAGTACCCCAAAAGCTGAATCGATTCTGGGGTAAATTTACTCCTATTGTTATTTTCGCAATTTGAATGTCTCCTGTCAGTTTAAAATGTCAGGGAGAGTGTCAGGGATTTTTTCTTTCAATTGCTTTACATTGTTTCACTTCAATACATCTCTTTCAGTTGTTTTACTATATTCACATATTCTTCTTCAGGAAATGTAGCAGTAGTATTCTTTAGTTCTGTAAGACGTGAACTGATTGCTCCACGAGTTGATGGTATCATACTTTTCTGTGGGGCTAACATTTTATTTTTTACTATAAGTGATACCCAATTATATGGAATCATTTTTTGTTGGGAAAGGGAATATAACAGCTGAAGTATATAGCGCAAGTTTGTGGCTATAAGAGTCGTTTTTAATGTACAGTTAAAGAACTTTTCAATAGTATTCTCGTCAATAGGGGTAGTGAAGAAATTCTTTTTATTGGCAAAATCTGTGACAAGTTTAATTTGTTTTCTGTTAAAGGATGCAAGTCCATTGGAGTCCTTTAATATAACTTCCACATGGTTAAACTCATGAAGCATTTCAGAGAAGTCTGTCTTTTCGAATGTAGATTTAGTGAAGTACTTCTCAATAAGATCTTTTCTGTCGGACAGTAATTCATAAACACAGAAAAGATTTTGGAAATGTTTACGTATTGCTTCCTCATCAGATGTGAAAACAGGAAGATGATAACTGATTAAGTCATTTACATAGCGATTGTAAATTTTTCTATCATTAATTACTTCAGTCTGATAACGCTTGTAACTGACTTTAAATAAGTCCCAAAGTTCATCTTTGGACAGCTCAATCTCTTGGTTTGTGAAATGATTGTTACATTGTAAATACAAAAAGAGAGAGCAAATAGTGTTGATTCTTTTTACTCATAAATTATTTTTTTTGTGTATAAATATTTAATTCTATTTCTATGATCATTTGTTTATATACTATATTGTAATTATCACTGATCACTTTGCTAAGTGCTTTTAAGTGATATATGCAAAAAAAATAGCCTACATTAGATAATCCTTAATGCGGGCTATTTATGAATTCGCATTTCTCTACTATTTCCTTCGACTTGATCTTTTGCTGAGTATTTGATTGATTTCTGCAGTACTGATTGATTTTTCAGTTTTACAACCAGACTCAACCCATTTGATGAGATCATCCCTGAAAAATGTGTATTTCTTACCTTTCTTGTTGACTGGAATTTGTCCATTCTGTATATAACAATACATTGTCGATTTTTTGATTTTGAGAAATTCACAGGCTTCTTTTACATCCATTGGAATGTGTTCAGATGGAGACTTTTGATTAGATTGACGAATCTCTTCATGAAGTATTTCTATGGACTGTTCAAGTAAATCACATTTTTTAAGTATATCTGACATAACTCTTGGTATGTCATTAAAGGTTATCGGATTATCTTCTACGTATTCTTGCATATATAATTCTATTAATAATGAAACTCGTAACTATCTTTATCAGGAATGTCAATTTCTATTTTACATTTCCCTTTTTGTCTGAGTGTACGCCTGATGCTTTCAATTTCAACGTCATTAAGTTCTTTAGGAAAACAGAGCTTGATGAAGGTAGCTCTGGTTTGTCCACTCCAACCAAGCCGTTCTCCTATATTCCAGGCATAATGTCTGATGTCGAGTGTGTTTAACTGACCATTTGTTAATACAGAATTGATACACGATTCTGGAATCTCGTAAAGTTTAATGTTCTGGCATAGGGTTTCCAGACAATCATCTGTCATGTATGGTGAAAAAACGGTATATGTATACTCCTTGATTGCCTCATATCTGTTAACCTCCAAATGATCCTGTTTATTTTTATAAATCTCACGCATAATCTCTGCTTTATTCTTTTCTGAAGTAGCAGGTTGTAGGGAAGTGATGCTATTATTAATGATTATGCGCTTCTCAGTATGTAACCTGTACAGGACAGTTATTATACAAACTAATAAAGATAATAAAATGAGGTATAATAAAATCGGCAATGGAGATAACATTAGGTTATTATTTTCTGTTGCTTTAGTGCTTGTGACCACCCTGATAATATATGGAGTGGTCACAAACAGAATGATGGTAATAATGTTTGAAATGAGAAGTATCAGTAAATTCTCTTTTATATTTTTTGTCATTGCAATTGGTATTTATCGTATTACTTTATTGCAAATTTATAGATAAACTTACTAATTGATATTAGTTGCTACTAATAAAATATCTCTAGAAAACATTATTTATGTTTCAGTGTTTCAATGTATTACGCTACTTTTTATTGTCACTTTTTTGATTTACCTTTCTCTTTCTTTCTCTTGGTTTCTGCATTAACATTTATGTTTTCATTTTCTTGCATTTCCATTTTTACATTTGTTAACCTAATTCTATCAGCAGCCTCTCGTGTTTTCGGATCAGCATGTGAAGCATAGATTTGAGTGGTACTTACATTCTTGTGGTTAAGGAGATGTTGTACTGTGTAAATATCAGTTCCAAGTTCAAGCTGTAAGGATGCGTAAGTATGCCTGAAGCAGTGAAAGGTAATGTGTTTATTTATTCCACATTCCTTAATCCAATCTTGCATGACTCTATATGTCATCGTCCGATTAAATCCTGAAAAAATATATTTATCTGTTGTCTGTGGCTGAATTAGTTCATAAGCATCATCACCGATTGGAACCTGTGTCTGACGCTGGGTTTTTACACATTTAAAATCAAGATAATGTCCGCCGTCTGCATATGTTTGGATATTTTCCCATTTTAAATTGAGTATATCACTTATACGTAATCCACTCAAACAGGAGAATATGGCTGCTTTTCTCACCACTGGAACTGAACATTCCGAGTTATATAGTTTTCTGACTTCCTCCAGTGAAAGGCTTTGCTTGACAGGTATTGTGCAAGGAATATTATCCAAAAGGGATGCTATGTTATCTACAAGTCTTCTTTCCCTATAGGCTTTAGTTAAAACTTGTTTGAAGATATTCCAATATGCTGAAGCTGTATTTCGTGATATAGGCTTGTTAACCATGACTTTGCCTCTTGCTGATACTTTCGTGTCTAAGAGATATTCTTTATACTTGTTACAGAATACGGTATCAAGCATTTCAAATGTACATTTGTTGTGGCAGAACCTGCTGAAATGTTTATAGGCTGCATCACACTTCGCAAAGTTTCTGTTGACAATATTCTTGAAGTATGCAAGAAAGTCCTCCTTTAGACGGTCCTGGTTAAAGAAGTCATATTTCTCATTAATTACCTCTATGAATACCTTACACCGAATAGCTTCAGCTTTTGCCAGAATAGTTTCATTATACTTTTTCTGTTGTGTAGAAATGGGGTTGGCATATATATACATGCCAAGCGAACGACGACGAATCAGTTCCATTGTTTCAGGATTTCTATAGCCTGGCCAAAAGTCCAGAAATAATGATTTAGTACCATTTCGTCTATCTCGCATACGGAGAGTTACTGATTTACAATACTGCATATTATTTGTTTTTATAGTTTTATGTCTCAAAATTCTCGAATGATATATTGCTGCATCGGTAAGTAGCTGATTATCAACAATATTACAATATATCGCTAACTGTCTGAAAGCCACCGTTTTGGTGGCTTTTTTCATTTTAACACTTTCCATTTGAAACTTGTTACAACCAGTTTTTAAGGGTAAATTTGGCTCAAATATCGTTCCTATCCCTAAATTTTGCGACCAAATGGCAATCGGAAAATGACATATATGGCACCTTATGCAAAAACTGCAAAAGTGATAAATGTGCGCCCGTTGACATGTTGGACACCTCGTGAAAATTCCTGCAAATACCTGAAAATTGCTGCAAAGGAAATGGACGATTTTAACATGCCAAAAAAATGAAGATATTAAAGAAATGTTTAACATGTGGAGCAGAGTTTATTGCATCCAAGATGTCAAATAAATACTGCTGTAGAGAGTGCGAACGTGACGCATCTCGCAAACGTGAAGCAAAACGTAAAAAAAGTGTCCGGGAAAGTGAAAAAGAAGCAGCTCTTGATAAAGAAAGAGACGCAGTTGCTTCACGACCATTTTTGACACCCTCAGATGTTGCCTTATTACTTGATATGAGTGTTAGCACTGTTTATAGATGTTTCTATTCCGGAATCATCAAGGCAGTGAGAATACGTAGAAAAACCCTTGTCCGTCGTGAGGATCTTGACAAATACTTTGAGGATGCAGGACCTTATAGAAAAAGAAGTTACAAGCGTAAGCAAGAACAAGAATACTATACCCTACAAGAGATTATGGATAAGTATAAAATTGGACGTAAAGCTGTATGGGGGCGTTGTGACAGATTAGGCATCCCTAAAGTTTACGAAGGGCGTAATACTTTCTACAGTAAAAAGCTTATTGACGCAAATTTCTCTGAGCTTCTTGATGTCATCGACATTGATAACTATTACACATTGAGTCAAATCATGGAAATGTACAATATGACTCAGGGTGCGGCTCTTTGTTTTGTAAAATACCATGCGGTTCCCAGGGTAAAGAGAAATGGCAGGTCTTATTATTCTAAGGTTCATATAGATTGTATAAAACACAAGACCGATGAAATTGATCCTGACTGGTACTCTTATGAAGAAGCTATGCAAAAGTATGGCATAACTAAAGATCAGGTAAGTTATACTCTAAAGACCTATAGCATTAAGACTGAAAAGCGTGGAAAATTCACCATGATTTATCGGACGGATTTTGATAATATCATGCATCAACGTCTTCAAAATTCAACTCCACTAATAAAGTCAAATGGTGATGAAAAGGTTGTTTTCACGGCAAAGCAACAGGAAAAAATCTGTCCAGCAACTCCTGAAGGATACTATTCTACTGATGAGGTAGCAGAGATGTTTAAAATATCAATAAAGCATGCTGGAGTTATAACAAGAGAGAACAACATACCTAAGATAGCACTGAAAGGATTTAATTTCTATGAGAAGGGATCCATTGACCTGTTATACAACAAAAAGAATAAGTATGCAGAAATCACAGACTGGATAACGCCAGAGGAAATGCGTACAACATTTAAAATGACAGCAGATGGTGTACGCTCTTTTATTCATAGACATAAGATTCCAGCAAAGGTTGAGTATGGTAGTACCTATTATTCCAAACAACACATAGAGGAAATAAAGAATGGATATTTTGTTGGTAGAGACAGGTATTATTCCGTAGAAGAAGCTACAAAGAAATATAATCTTACAAATTCACTTGTCTTCTATTACGTCAATCACTATAAGCTCACCAGAGTAAAGAAGCAGAAATTCATCTTTTTTAGAAAAGAAGAATTTGACCGGTTAATGGAAAAACGGTTCTCAGAAGATGATTTGATAGCAAATATTGATATTTAGTGATATTTACTTTCAATTTACCGATGCAAAGATGTTAGTAATCTGTATGTCAGTTAGTTGAGTTGTATTGGAATGGTATTTGAGCCATGATTTTATTGTTGGAAATAGGAGTTTAAGTAGTTGTAAATCAGCTTATTATGTACTATATAAATGTTGCTTTCTTTTGTTTTCACAAGTTACTTACCAATACACATTTGTTATATAGTTGATTGTCAGATAATTAATGGCTATTTGGCTCGTATTTGAGCCATTACTTCCACTTACTAGCTAAAATAACTTATATAATTGATTATCAGTATTTTATATTGTAGACCTGCAATCTGAGTGCGTAATCGCTGGTTGAATCTTCTTTATTCAGCTACTTACCCACACAAAACTTCGAGAAGATGTTTTGCAGGACCTCGTCGGGGGTGATTTGGCCGCGGCCCGTGATCGTGCCGATATGGCCGATCACCTGGCGGATCTCCTCGCTCAGAAGGTCTGTCGGGAGCCCCTCGTGTAGCCCCTCGAGTGCTCGCAGCAGGGCGTCGTGCGCCTCAGTCAGCGCCTCGGCGTGGCGGCTGTTCGAGACGACGGTGTCGCCGTGGTAGAGCGCCTGCGTGTCGACCGCAGCGCGCAGCGCGCAGCGCAGGGTGTCAAGCCCCTCGCCGGTTTTCGCCGAGAGGCCCAGTATGCCCTCCGGAAGCGTCCGGCCGGGGCAGCAGTCGAGTTTGTTCATGACGGTCAGCAGGCGCTGGTCCTGCCGCACCTCAAAATCGGGTGCCGGGATCGTGTCGCCCGCTTGCGTGGCGTCGAGCAGGCGGATGATGATCCGCGCCCGGGCGATGCTCGACAGCGTGCGTTCGATGCCCATGCGCTCGAGCTGGTCCTCCGTCGTGCGGATGCCCGCCGTGTCGAGGAAGCGGAACTCCACGCCGTCGATGTTGGTGCGCTCCTCGATGACGTCGCGCGTCGTCCCCGCGATGTCGGAGACCAAGGCCCGCTCCTCGTTGAGCAGGCGGTTCAGCAGGGTCGATTTCCCGGCGTTCGGAGCGCCGACGATCGCCACGGCAACCCCCTGTTTGATGGCATTGCCCAGCGTGAAGGAGCGGCGCATCGCCTCGATGCGGGCGTCGATTTGCTCCATCGTCTCGTGCAGCTGCGTGCGGTCGGCAAATTCGACCTCCTCCTCCGAGAAGTCCAGTTCGAGTTCGAGCAGCGAGACCAGCTCCAGCAGCCGTTCGCGCAGCGCCTCGAGGTCCGCCGAGTAGCCGCCGCGCAGCTGTGTCGTGGCGAGCGTGTGGGCGGCGCGCGACGACGAGGCGATCAGGTCGGCAACCGCCTCGGCCTGCGAGAGGTCCATCTTGCCGTTGAGGTAGGCGCGTATGGTGAATTCACCGGGTGAGGCCATGCGGGCGCCGGCCCGGCAGAGCAGGCGCAGTACTTCCGATATGATGTACTGCGATCCGTGGCAGGAGATTTCGGCCGACTCTTCGCCCGTATAGGAGTGCGGCGCGCGGAACACGGCGACGAGCACGTCGTCGATCGTCCGTTCGGCCGGGGCGTCAGCATCCGGAGAGAGACCGGCTGCGGCCGGCTCCACGATCCGTCCGTAGTGGAGCGTGTATGCGGCGGCATCGGCCAGTTTCCCGCGGCCGCGGAAGATCCGGTCGCAGACGGCCAGCGCCTCCGCGCCGCTCACGCGGACGACGGCAAGGGCGCCGCCCGGCGCGGTGGCCGGGGCGACGATCGTATCGTGATCCGTGCCGTTCATCGTCCTTCGATGCGCAGGCGCTGTCCGATGCGCAGCGTGCGCGGGTTGCGGATGTTGTTCCAGCGCATGAGCTGCGAGGTGGTCACGTGGTAGCGGCGGGCGATGTGGCCCAGCGTGTCGCCCTTCTTGACGATGTAGATCGTGCCGCTGCCTTGGGCGCGCTTCTTCTCGATGTTCGCCGGATTGATGTACTCCTTGAGGTAGGCCGAATCCTTGGCGAAGATCTCCTGCTCGTGGGCGATGTACTGGGCGACGTTGCGCTGCGGGATCACGAGCGTATAGGTCTTTGTCGTGGCCGGCACGATGTCCAACCGGTACTGGGGGTTGAGCTGGCGCAGCGTCTCGATGTCGAGGTCGATCGTCGAGGAGATCTGCCCGAAGTGGAGCAGGCGGTTGATGCGCAGCGTATCCACCGAGAGCGGAATGGGCGGCTCGGTGGGTTCGATGTCGTGCTGCCGGTGGTAGGCGTAGGCGTAGGTCGCGCCGATGAAGGCCGGGACGTAGCCGCGCGTCTCGGAGGGCAGGTAGTCGTAAATCTCCCAGAAGGTCTTGCCGCCCGAGCGGGCCATGGCCTTGTTGACGTTGCCCGGGCCGCAGTTGTAGGCGGCGATGGCCAGCGTCCAGTCGTTGTAGATGGCGTAGAGGTCCTTCAGGAAGCGGCAGGCCGCCTGCGTGGACCGCACGGGGTCGCGGCGTTCGTCGACCAGCGAGTTGATCTCCAGCCCGTAGCTCTTGCCCGTCGAGGGCATGAACTGCCACAGTCCGACGGCTCCCATGCGCGAGACGGCCGTCGGCGAGAGGGCCGACTCGATGATCGGCAGGGCCCGCAGCTCGACGGGCATGCCCTCCTTGAGCAGCTCGTCCTCGATGAGCGGGAAGTAGTATTTCGACATGCCGAGGATGCGGCTGATCGTGCCGTAGCGCGGGTCGACGTAGCGGTTGATGTAGCTGCGGACGATCGGGTTGTAGGGGAGCTGGATCGGCGAGACGAGGTCATGCAGCCGTTTCACGTAGACCGAGTCGGGCGTCGACCCCGTCGAGGTCGTGTCGACGAGGATGTAGCGCTCGAAAAACTGCTCGTAGGCCTCCTGCCGCTGGCGTTCGCGCCAGGCGGCCACGAGCGAATCCACCTGCTCGGCCGTGTATTCGAGGGTGATGTCCGTCGGCAGGGGCTCGACGGCGGGCTGCTCCTCCGCCTGCGTGTCGGGGGCGGAGGCGGCACTCTGCTCCGGGGCCGGGCTCTCTGCCGCCTGCTCGGTGCGGGCCTTCTCTTTCTTGCGTTTCTTGCGCGGGGAGCGGTCGTCGGCCGCCGCGCAGAAGACGATGCCGACAAGCAGCAGAAGGGTCAGGAGTTTTCTCATCATCTAAAAATTGAGACTCATGTTGAAACCGAAAACGGGTCGGTTGCCCTGGAGTGTGGGTACATAGGTATAGTTCACCAGCGGCTCGAGGTTCATCGTCAGGTCGTCCGAGATGTCGTAGTCCTTCAGGTGGGCGTCGACATGGGCGTCGATGATCTGCAGGACGTAGAGCGCTCCGGTGATGATGATGCACAGGTCGCGGTTGCGGCGGTAGTTGTTGCGCAGGTTGCGGATGAAGTCCGCCGAGTAGCGCCCCTTGAACTCGTCGGTCGGGCCGTCGGGGTACTTGTCCGGGTGGGCGTCGTAGTCCGCCAGCAGGGCGTAGGCCTTCTTGAAGCGCTGGTAGCCGCGGTTGTTCCAGTCGATGCAGTAGATCATCGAGGCGAAGCCGCCGACGACGAACGGCACCTTCCAGTAGCTCTTGTTATAGATCTGTCCGGCGCCCGGGAAGATGCAGGCCAGCGTCGTGGCCTTCTTGACGCTCGACACCTCGTTGGTGCTGTAGCAGACGGCCGCGTCGCCGATGAAATATATGTACGAGGCGAGCGTCAGCCCGAGGTAGATTTGCCGCCGCGTGTTGCTGCGGATCATGCGGGTCTGCAGGGCGTCGAGCTCGGGCGTGCGCGAGAGGCTCGTGTTCGTGTAGGCCTCGTATTCGCGCTTGAGGGGCTTGAAGGTCTTGTTCTCGTGGATGTAGAGCGCCAGACCCGTGCCCACCACACCGTAGAGGATCGGCAGCTTCCAGTACTGCTTGTTGTAGATCTGTCCGTAGCCCGGAATGAAGGTCGAGAGCCAGCACACCTTCGAGATGCCCATCGAGTCGCTCATGAACCACCCCTTCTTGAAGACGTGCCGCCGCACGGTGTCGTCGGGCGTGTATCCGAGCAGGAACCGGGCCTGCGCGACGGAGTCGAGCGTGACGATGTCGTCCGTGCGCAGCGAGCGCTGGGCCATCGAGTCGGCGCGGTAGTCCTCTGCAGCAAGCGAATCGAAGAGCGCATAGAACTGCACCGCGCGCAGCGAGTCGCGCTCGGCCTTGAGCGAGTCGGGCTTGTCCATCAGACCGGCCCGCACCAGCGTGCGCGGGCCGCGGGGCAGCTGGGCCGTGGCGGGGAGCCAGAGCAGCAGGGCCGCAAGGGCCGCCAGCAGGTATCGGAGCCGCGGGTATGCCATGACGATCTCTCTTTTTGGGGGTTATCCGTCGTTAGGAGCGGGAGGCGAAGTGTTCGAGGAAGCGTTCGATGTCCGCGTCGCTGTCGAAGCCGATGACGATCCGGCCGCCGCCGTTCTTCGAGCGCTTGATCGAGATCTGCTGCGAGAAGAGCCCTTCGAGCTGCTCGACCAGCCGGGCGTAGCTTTCGGGGTACTCCTCGTCTTCGGCGCTCTGGGCCGGTTGCGTGGAGCGTTCGGTGAGCGTGCGGGCCAGCTCCTCGGTCTGACGCACCGAGAGCCCCTTGCGGATGCACCTCTTCAGCAGGCGGAGCTGCTCGTCGGCCGGGGCGCCGGCGATGGCCTTGGCGTGCCCCATCGAGATGAGGCCCTCCTTCAGGGCGAGCTGTATTTCGTCGGGGAGCTTCAGCAGGCGCAGGTAGTTCGAGACCGACGAGCGCTTCTTGCCGACCTTCTCCGAGAGGGCGTCCTGCGTGAGGTGGCACTCGTCGATCAGGCGCTGCATGCCCAGCGCGATCTCGATGGCGTTGAGGTCCTGCCGCTGGATGTTCTCGACGAGGGCCATGGCGTGGAGGTTCTCGTCGTCGACCTCGCGGATGTAGGCCGGCAGGCTCTTCAGGTCGGCGCGCTGCGCCGCACGCCAGCGACGTTCGCCGCTGATGATGATGTACTTGCCCTCGCCGGCCTTCTTGACCGTGATGGGCTGGATGACGCCCAGCTGCCGGATCGAGTCGGCCAGTTCGTCGAGTGCCTCCTCGTCGAACTGCGTGCGCGGCTGCGCGGGGTTGGGTATGATCTGCGTGATGTCGATCTCGGCCATCTGGCTCATGGGCTTGAGCCGCGCGTCGATCGCGTCGGCGCCGAAAATGGCGTCCAGGCCGCGTCCTAATCCCTTCTGTTTCATTGTTGTGCCTGTTTTTTGCGGTTGCGCTTCAGAAACTCCCGCGCCAGGGTCAGGTAATTTTCCGATCCCGTGGCGCCCGCGTCGTACAGCATGACGGGCTTTCCGTGCGAGGGGGCTTCTCCCAAACGGATATTGCGCTGGATTATTGTGTCGTAGGTCAATTCGCCGAAGTGCTGGCGCACCTCGGTGACGACCTGGTTGTTGAGTCGGTTGCGCATGTACATCGTCAGCAGGAAGCCTTCGATGTCGAGCGCGGGGTTGAGCGACGTCTTGACCTTGCGGATCGTGTTCAGGAGCTTCGAGAGTCCCTCGAGCGCGAGGTATTCGCACTGCACGGGGATGAGCACCGTGTCGGCGGCCGTGAGGATGTTGACCGTGGTGTAGCCGAGCGAGGGCGAGCAGTCGATGAAGATGTAGTCGAAGCGGTCGCGCACGGAGTCGACGATGCGTTTCATGACGTGGTGGGCGTTCTCCATCTTCGGGAGTTCGGTGTCGGCGGCCACCAGGTCGATCGACGAGGGGAGCAGCCAGAGGTTCTTCACGTCGGGGCTGCGGAGGATCACCTCCCCGGCCTGCCGCGAACCGGTGATGCATTCGTAGATGCCCTCGAGGTTGATGTCGAAGCCCAGCCCCGAGGTGGCGTTGGCCTGGGGGTCGGCGTCGAGCAGCAGCACCTTCTTGCCCAACAGGGCGAGCGAGGCCGCGAGGTTGATGGCCGTCGTGGTTTTGCCCACGCCGCCCTTCTGGTTCGCCAAAGCTATCACTTTTGCCATTTTCAATCGGGATAATAATCGGGCAAATTTAATGAAATTAAATGGAAATCCATAACCGTTGCGGAAAATTGCCTATCTTTGTCCCTGGAACGAATTGAGATTGACAGTATATATGAAGGAGGAGAAAAAATCCGGAACGGACGGGGCCGCACGGCCCGCATCCGGACTCCCGGAGGCGGCTGCCGCCGATACGGCGGCGGAGCGGACCGCCGGCTCTGCGGATGAGGCGGGCGCCGGCACGACACGCCCCGCGGGCAACGCATTCCCGACGTGGGTGGACCTGCTGGTTTTCCTGGGTATCTTTCTGGTATCCAACCTGATCGGATATGCCGTGTCGCTGCTGGCCGGTTGCAGCTGGCCCTCGCCCGAGCAGCTCTCGGCCGCCGACGAGGCCGTGCGGCTGGCCGCGCAGAACGCCCTGGGACGCTTCAACGCCGTGACCTATGTCGTCACGATGGCGTGCACGCTCGCGGCCTACCTGGCCTACCGCTCCTTCCGCGGGGGACCCCGCACCGTCGGCCGCTTCTCGTCGCGGGGGCTCAACCCGATGCTGCTGCTCTGGGGCGTGCTCTTCATGTTCTCGACCTCGGTGGTGCTCGAGCCGCTGCTCGGCCTGCTGCCCGAGGTGCCGAACGTCTACGGACGCGGCGTGTGGGCCGTCGTGACGCTCGTCGTCATGGCGCCGCTCTTCGAGGAGGTGCTCTTCCGGGGCGTGCTGCTCGAGTCGATGCGCACGCGCTACGGCGTGGTCGTCGCCTGGCTGCTCTCTTCGCTGCTGTTCGGCGCCGTGCACGGCCATCCGACGGTCATCGTCAACGCCTTCTTCATGGGTCTGATCCTCGGCTTCGTCTACCTGCAGACCGGGTCGCTCTGGTCGGTGATCTTCCTGCACGCGATCAACAACGGCCTGGCCTACGTGCTGCTGGCGGCGGGGCTGGGTGACGGCATGCTCACCGATCTGATCGACAACCGCTCGCTCTATCTGGTGATCTACCTTGTCGCCGCGGCCGTCTTCCTCCTCTCGGGATTCATGACCGTGCGCACGCTGCGCGCGTTGCGGCGCGACGAGAAAAATCGCGCGGCGGCGTAATAATCGGCCCCGGAGCTGCGTTCTTACAAGTAAAAACTTTATCTTTGTCGGTCGAACCATGACTTTGCGGATGAAAATAGCGGCGGCGTGCGGCTGCATGCTGCTCCTGGCGGGTTGCCGGGAGCTGCCCCGTTATTTCGCGGGCGATGCGATGCTCGCGCGCGTCGGCGACCGCGAACTGCGGCTGCGCGACGTGCAGTCGGTGGTGCCGCAGGGCCTTACGGGCGACGACAGCGCCGCCTTCATGCAGGTCTACGTCGACCGCTGGGTGCGCAAGCAGCTCAAGCTGCAGGAGGCCGACGTCCTCTTTTCGGCCTCGGCGCACGACATCGACCGGATGGTCGAGGAGTACCGCCAGGCGCTGCTCATCCGCAAGCTCGACCAGTACTATGTCGACCGCCGCGTCGACACGACCTTCACCGAGCAGGAGATCGCCTCCTACTACGAGTCGCACAAGGGCGACTTCCGCCTCGACCGGACCATCGTCAAGGGGCGCATCGTGCGGATTCCCGAGAGCTACCGGCAGGCGGCGCGGCTCAAGACGCTGATGTCGTCGCCGTCGCCGGCGCGGCAGCAGGACTTCAGCGACCTGTGCGAAAAGAACAGCTTCGAGGTCAACGACTTCCGTGAGCAGTGGATCGACTTTGCGGAGTTTTTGAGCTACCTGCCCACGCGCCGTTCGCAGAGCTACGACCAGCTGCTGGCCTCCAATGCCGTGCAGGAGATGCGCGACAGCTATTCGCACTACTACTTCCGGATCGACGCCGTGCGGCGCGAGGGCGAGACGATTCCGCTCGAGCGGCTGCGGGGTACGATCCGGCGCATTCTCTTCAACCAGCGGCAGACGGATGTCATCCGCCGCCACGAGGAGGAGCTCTACACGCGCGCCGTGGAGGAGGGCGACGTGCGGATTCCCGGCCGGGAGGCCGCCGCGGAGGCGGAGGCGGAGGCCGCTGTGCCGGAGCAGGGACAGAAACAGTAAACGACAAACCGAAACAGATACAAGATGTTGAAAAAAGGTATATTGGCATCGCTGCTCGTGCTGCTCTTTGCGGGCGCGTTCGCCGAACGCAGGCAGGTCATGCTCGACAAGGTGGTCGCCGTGGTGGGCGGATCGTCGATCCTCTACTCCGATGTGGCCGACTATGCGCATCAGCTCACGGCGCAGCGCCGGCAGCAGGGCTACACCTCCGACCGCGACCCGATGAACGAGGCGCTGGAGGCGATGCTCACACAGAAACTGCTCTACAACCAGGCCCAGATCGACTCGGTGACCCACATGGCCGACATCCCCTCGCGCGTCGAGGAGCAGGTGCAGCAGATGGTCGAGTCGGAGGGCTCGATCCCGGCGCTGGAGGCCCGTTACCACATGCCCATCTACAGCATCCGCGAGATGATGCGGCAGAATTATGAGGAGCAGGCCTACGCGCAGGCCATGCAGCAGGAGGTGATCGGCAAGGTGACGATCATCCCGGGCGAGGTCGAGCGCTTCTACAAGTCGATCGACCGCGACAGCCTGCCGATGATCGCCGAGCAGTATGTCTACGCGCAGATCACGAAGTTCCCCAAGTCGATGAAGGAGGCCAAGCAGCGCACACGCGAGCGGTTGCTCGACCTGCGCGAGCGCATCATCACGGGCAAGGCGAAGTTCGAGAACATGGCCCGCATGTACTCGCAGGACCCCGGTACGATGATGCGCGGCGGCGAGATGGATCCCACGCCGCTGGCGGGTCTCGATCCGGCATTCGCCGCGGCGCTCGAGACGATGAAGCCCGGTCAGATTTCGGAGATCGTCGAGTCGCAGTACGGATTCCACATCATCCAGCTGCTGGACCGGCGCGGACAGCTCTACCACTTCCGCCACATCCTGCTCCTGCCGATCTTCACCTCGGAGGAGCTCACCGAGACGGCCCGTTCGCTGGACAGCCTCGCCGACCTGATCCGCAAGGACTCGATCACCTTCGAGAAGGCCGCGCTGGAGTATTCGGACGACGCCTCGTCGAAGATGAACGGCGGCGTGGTCTCGAACCACGACCTGCTGGAGCGCATCTATTCGTTCAACGTCGACGTGCGGCAGACGGTGACCAAGTTCCTCAAGGAGGACTTCGCCTATGCGCCCGATGACCTGCACCACCTGATGCAGCTGCAGCCCGGCGAGGTGTCGGACGCCTTCCTCACGGAGGACATCATGAGCAACAAGCTGGCCAAGATCGTCAAGCTCGTCGAGATCATCCCGACGCACGTCGCCTCGCTCAACGAGGATTACCTGCGCCTGGAGGAGATGGCCCTCTCGGCCAAGCAGGAGCGGGTGTTCCGCGAATGGCTCACCAAGAAGATCGACGCCATGTACATCTGGATTGCCCCGGAGTTCCGCAACGGGGAGTTTGAGAACAAACACTGGGTGAAGTAAGACCGTGCGACGCCTGCTCTCCATAGCGATCGTGGCCGCCTCGCTCGGCGTGCTGCTGGCCCGTGGCGGCGCCCAGGCGCCGGCTCCCGCGGCGGCCGAAGGCGAGCCGAAGATCATCGACTTCAAGGCCGACGTCGTGGCCCCCGTCTCGGCGGGCGATTCGGTGATCTACCTCGTGCGCAACTTCGCCGCGCAGCACAACGGCGCCGTCATCACGTGTGACAGCGCCGTCCGCTATTCGGACATGCGCATGGACTTCTTCGGCAACGTGCTCATCAACAAGAATACGACCTACATCTACGGCGACCGGGCCGAGTACGACGGCGAGCAGAACATCGCCCGCGTCTATTCCGACCTGGTGAAGGTCGTCGACGGCGACGCCACGCTCTACACCTACACGTTCCTCTTCGACACGAAGGCGAACATCGGCCTCTTCGACGACGGCGGCGTGCTGATCAACCGCGACAACCTGCTCGAGGCGGTGCGCGGATACTACTATGCCGACACGAAGGAGCTGGTGGCCGTCGACAAGGTGGAGATGCGCAACGAGGAGTATGAACTCGCGGGCGACTCGGTGGTCTACAACATGGCGACCGACAACGCCTACTTCTTCGAGCGGACGAACATCTGGAACCGCGATGGCGACTACCTCTATGCCGACCGGGGCGAGTACCACAAGGCCGACACGCTCTACGTGGTGACGCGCAACGGCTATGTGCTGACCGACAAGCAGGAGATGTGGAGCGACAGTATCGACTTCTACCGCATGCGCAACCACGTCATCCTGCGCCGCGACGTCCAGATCGACGACACGGAGCACAAGGCGCTGGTCTTCGGCGACTACGGCGAATACTGGAAGGAGCCGGGCAATGCGCTGCTCACGCGCGACCCGGCGATCATCAGCTACGACCGCACGCAGGGCGATTCGCTCTTCATGCGTTCGGATACCATTTGGCTCTATACGATCAACGAACAGGAGGAGGCGCGCCGTGCGGCCGCCGCTGCCCGGGCCGATTCGCTGGCCCGCGCCCTGGCGAAGGACTCCGCGGCGCTGACGGCCCCGGCGCCGGGATCCCGTGAGCAGCACCGGCGGGAGCGCCTGGCAGCCGATTCGACGGCACACCGTCCCGGCTCCGATTCGCTGGCGCTGCGCACGACGCCGGGTCTGCTGCCGGATTCGGCCGCCCTTGCGGCCGACTCGCTGGCGCAGCCGGCCGATTCGCTGTCTCTCGCGGCGTCGGGCGGGGTGGATTCGCTGTCGCTATCCGCGGCCGATTCGCTGGCCCGGGCCCGGGCGCTCGATACGCTGACGAAGGCCGAGCGCAAGGCGCTGCTCAAGGAGCAGGCGCGCAGGGAGAAGGCCGAGCGCAAGGCCGCCGAGGCAAAGGCGCGCAAGGAGAAGCTCGATCAGATCGCTGCGGAGCGCCGCGAGAAGACAACGGCCAAACTGCTGGAGCAGAAGGCGAAGGAGGAGGCCCGGCTGGCTGCACGCCGCCTGAAGGCCGAGTCGAAGCTGCGGGCCCGGCAGGCGCGTGCCGCCCGCAAGGGGAAACCCTTCAAGGTCGATTCCACGGAGCTGTGGAAACTCGACGCGCAGGCCGAGCGCAATGCCGCCGAGCAGGACTCGCTCTACCGGCTGCTCATGCAGGAGTGGGCGACGGACAGCGTGGCGCTCTTGGCGCCGGTGGCCGACACGACCGATTCCGTGGCGGCGGTGCCGCGCGATTCGATCTACCGGCTGGTCAAGGGCTACCGCAACGTGCGGGCCTACCGGTCGGACTTCCAGAACGTCTGCGACTCGATGGTGATGATCTCGACCGACTCGACGATCCACCTCTACATCGAACCCGTGCTGTGGAACCAGAGCAACCAGATCACCTCCGAGGTGATGGACATCTATACGGCGAACCAGCAGATCACGCGGGCCGAGTTCGTCGGTTCGCCGATGATGGTCGCGCAGCTCGACACGCTGCACTACAACCAGGTCGCCGGCAAGGAGATGATCTCCTACTTCCACAACAACGAGATCTTCCGCAACGACGTCAACGGCAACGCCCAGACGATCTACTACATGCAGGACGGCGAGCCGCCCGAGATCGTGAACCTGGGCGTCATCGAGAGCGGCGACTGCACCTTCTACATCGAGGACAAGCAGGTGGTGACGATCGTCTACCGCTCGAACCCCGTCTGGCACCTCTATTCGATCAACGACATCCCGGCCGACCAGGAGCTCTACCTCAAGGGCTTCCGGTGGGAGGGCGCCCGCCGGCCCTCGCAGCAGGATGTCTTCGACGGCGTGATCCGCCCCTCGGAGCGTGCTGCGCGGTCGGCCCTGCCGCATCCCCGGTTCCCGATCATGCAGCGTATCGAGGAGAACAAGCGGCGGCTGATCGAACAGCGCCGCTGGAGCGACCGCATGGATCAGGTCGATGCCGAGACCGTCGAGTGGATGCACGACCTGGGTTACGAAGTGGGGCAGCCCCGCGAGTCGGGCCCGGTCCTCTGACGGTCCTTGCCGCAACTCCGGCCTCCGACTGCCCCCTTTCGGAGGTGAAGGAGTTTATCCCTTGACAACGCGTGTTGTGGCCCCGGCTTCTGGCCGGTCGCTCCGCTGTTTTCGGCTGCGAACGCTTGATCCGGAGACCTCCTCCTTGCGAAAGGAGGGGGGGATGGATTTTCCCCTTCCATCTTCCTCTTCTCGTTTCCGGTCCTTGTCTCCACCTCCTGCCTCTTGTCCTCCTATCTTCGGCCTCGTTTCCCGTTTCCCGCTTGGTCACAGTCTTTCTTCCGCTTCCGGCTGCGAAACACCGGTAGCGGTCCCGTGTGCGTTAAAAGAGGGGCTCCGTTTTACCGTGGTTTGGCTGTTTTGTGTTATCTTTGCAGAGAGACTTTCCGATTTCGATACGATGCACAGCGACAACAGCGAAGAACTTTTCCCGGTGGTCGACCTCTCGGGGCGCGTCATCGGCCGGGCCACGCGCGGCGAGTGTCACGGCGGCTCGATGCTGCTGCACCCGGTCGTGCACCTGCATGTTTTCAACTCGCGCGGCGAACTCTACCTGCAGCGGCGTCCCGCGTGGAAGGACATCCAGCCCGGACGCTGGGATACGGCCGTGGGCGGGCATGTCGCCTGGGGCGAGCGGATCGACGAGGCGCTGCGCCGTGAAGCCCGCGAGGAGTTGGGACTGGAGACGTTCGACGCCGAGATGGTGGCGGTCTACGATTTCCGCTCGGAGCGCGAGTATGAACTCGTGCACGTCTTCCGCACGTGCTGCGACGGTGAGATCTGTCCGAGCAACGAGCTGGACGGCGGCCGTTTCTGGACGGCGGACGAGCTGCGCGCCAGCGTCGGAAAAGGAGTCCTGACCCCCAATTTCGAGGGAGAAATGGAACTGATTTTGAAGTAATCTCCGATCGGGGCCCTTTCAGCCCCGCCCCATACGAAACCGATTATGCCCTACATGCTCAATTTGCAGAACCTTTTGCGCGGCTGGGCCGATGCCCTGCTTGCCTGGCTGGGGGTCACGCCGGTCCACAACGATGCCTGGGACCGTTGGGTGGCCTTCCTGCTCGTGGTCTTCGTCGCCGTGCTGTTCGATTTTCTCTGCCGCTGGCTCCTGCTCCGCGGCGTGCGGCACGTCGTGCGGCGCACCGCGGTAACGTGGGACGACGAACTCTTCAGCGACGCCGTGCTCGGCCGCGGCTGCCACGTGGTGAGCGCCCTGCTGCTGCTCATCGTCCTGCCCGTCATCTTCGATGCGCAGTCCGAGGCGCACACGGTCGTCATGCGCCTCATGCAGGCCTACTTCATCTTCACGGTCATGCGTTTCGTCAACGCCCTGCTGCGGGCGCTGTTCCGCATCGCCGCCACGCGCGCCGAGTGGCAGAACAAACCGATCAAGGGGTTGCGGCAGACGGCCCAGGGCATCGTCTCGCTCATCTGCATCATCCTGATCGTTTCCGTGCTGATCGACAGGTCTCCGACCTTCCTGCTGACGGGACTGGGCGCCTCGGCCGCCGTCGTGATGCTCATTTTCCGCGACAGCATCCTCGGTTTCGTGTCGGGCATCCAGCTCTCGGCCAACGACATGCTTCAGGTCGGCGACTGGATCTCCATGCCCAAGTACGGGGCGGACGGTACGGTCGAGGAGGTGTCGCTTACGACGGTCAAGATCCGCAATTTCGACAACACGATCGTGACGCTGCCGCCGTACCTGCTCGTGAGCGACTCGTTCCAGAACTGGCGCGGCATGCAGCAGTCGGGCGGACGGCGCGTCAAGCGTTCGGTCTCGATCGATATGACGAGCGTGCGGTTCTGCACGCCCGAGATGCTGGCCCGCTACCGGCAGATCGACCTGCTGCGCGACTACATCGACCAGACCGAGCGGCGCGTCGAGGAGTACAACGCCCAGCACGGCATCCGGCCCGGCGAGCGGAAGATCAACGGCCTGCATCAAACCAACCTGGGTGTTTTCCGCGCCTACCTGGTGCGCTACCTGCGCAACGAGGTGCCCGTCAACCGGGCGATGACGCTCATGGTGCGGCAGTTGCAGCCCACCGAGACGGGACTGCCGATGGAGCTCTACTTTTTCACCAATACGGTTGTCTGGACCGAGTACGAGGGGATTCAGTCGGATGTCTTCGACCATGTGCTGGCCGTGATTCCCGAATTCGGGTTGCGGGTCTTCCAGAGCCCTTCGGGCAACGACCTGGCGGCGTTGCAGGATTCGCTCTCGGGGGCGGGCGATGCGCAGCAGGAACAGGATCGGGCGGCGGCGCAGCAGTCCGACCGGACGATCCGCACCGACGCCTCCGTCGCCGGGCAGCCGTCAGAGCAGGCACATGAGCAGCACCTGGATGACGATCACGCGCAGGAACATGCAGACGGGGTAGACCGTGGCGTATGAGACCGAGGGGTTGTCGCCCTCAATCGTGTCGTTGGCGTAGTTGAGCGCCATGGGGTTGGCCATGCTGCCGCACAGCAGCCCCGCGACCGATCCGAAATCGACCTTCAGCACACGCAGGGCGAAGAGCCCCACCAGAACAACCGGCACGAACGTCAGCACGAAGCCCAGCCCGAGCCACAGGGCCCCTTCGGGCCGCATGACCGTCTCGAAGAAGTGCGCCCCGGCTTCGAGGCCCAGGCAGGCGAGGTACATCGAGAGCCCCAGGGCGCGCAGCATGAGGTTGGCGCTCTGCGTCGTGTAGGTAATCATGTGCATGCGGGGGCCGAACGTGCCGATGAGGATGCCCACGATGATCGGGCCGCCGGCCAGTCCGAGTTTCACGGGCACGGAGATGCCCGGTATCGACATCGGGATGCTTCCGAGCGTCAGACCCAGAATCAGACCGATGAATACGGCGACGAGGTTCGGCTCGTTGAGGCTCTTCACGGCGTTGCCGAGAATCTTCTCGACGTTGCGGATCGCCGCGGCTTCGCCCACGACCGTGAGGCGGTCGCCTAACTGCAAACGCAGGTCGGGTGTGGCGAGCAGCTGCACGCCCGAGCGGTAGACGCGGCTGATGTTGATGCCGTAGCTGTTGCGCAGACGCAGCGACGCGAGCTTGCGCCCGTTGATCTCGGGGCGCGTCACCAGAATGCGCTGCGAGATGAGCTGGCTGTCGATGGCGTTCCAGTCGATATTCTCCTTGTTCCAGTCCTTCTGCTCCTGTTCGCCGAAGATCAGCCGCAGGGCGTCGGCTTCGGCGGGGGTGGTGATGACGAGGATGACGTCGTCCTTCTGGAGCGTCTTGTCCGAGGTGGGGATCGAAACCTTGCCGTCGCGCCATACGCGCGAGATGACGAAGTGGTGGTGGCTCTGTGCGGCGATCTCGTGGACGCTGCGGCCGAAGACCGCCGGATTGGTCAGGTGGTAGCTGGCGATGAAGACGTTTTTGCGGTGCTCGGCATCGGGACCGGGCAGGTCCGACGGGCGCACGAAGAGCTTGCGCAGGAAGACGATGGCCAGAATGACCCCCACGACGCCCAGCGGGTAGGTCACCGCGCAGCTCAATGCCGCGCCGTTGGTGTCGAGCCCCAGTTGATCGAGGGTCTGCTGTGCGGCGCCGAGGGCCGGCGTATTGGTCGTCGCGCCGCAGAGAATGCCCGACATGTCGGGCATCGGTACGCCGCAGGCGATGCTCAGGGCAGCGGCCAGCAGCGTGCCGACCGCCACGACGGCGATGGCCGGCGAGACGAGGCGCAGCCCGCCGGCGCGCAGCGAGCTGAAGAAGCCCGGGCCGACCTGCAGGCCGAGGGCGTAGACGAAGATAATCAGGCCGAAGCTCTCGGCGTAGGCCAGCATCGCAGGGTCGAGCGTGAGGCCGAGGTGTCCGGCGAGGATTCCCACGAAAAAGATGAAGGCCGTGCCGAGCGAGATGCCGAAGAAGCGGATCTTGCCCAGCCCGATGCCGATGGTCGAGATGAGCGAGATCACGACGACGGCCTGCAGAGCCGAGTGTTCGATGAACAAGTCCTTGAGCCAATCCATTTCCGTGCTGCAAATTGCGGTGGCGGCAGACGTTTGCCGCTTCCGTGGCGCAAAAGTAGGTCAAATTTTTCAGATCACCGCCTATTCGGCCGACGATTTGCATGCGGCACCCTCGTCCCGGCCCCCTTTTTGTCGGGTGCGGTGAACAGAATCGCCCGTTGATACAACAAAAAAGTGCTATTTTTTCTTGTAGGATCGGATAATTTTTGTAAATTTGTTATACTTATTCATCCACAGGCTGCTTCGGCGGCCAGCCAGGGCTCCGATGCCGGATAGGAGCCGCATCGACAGATCCGGCCGTTGTCGGGAGATTTTAGGGATTGGTTTTCCGATGACACGAAGGCGACCCAGCGGTCGCCTTCGTTGCGTTGTGGAAGTCCGTGGAGGTATCCCGGGGCGCCCGGAGGCTCGAGATGTTGTCATGGGCGCCCGCAGGCGCTCTGACGGCTTCTTTTTATCTCCTCACCCCCTCCACACCTTGCTGTGGGCCCCCTCCGCTCTATCGGGAGCCCTCGCCGAGGGTGAGCGGCCGGCCCCGGTAGTAGTCGAGGATCTTCTGCCGGAAGACAAATTCGTATTTGGCCTGCGCCGCCTCCGAATCGGCCTTCTCCATGCGGGTTTTGGCATCGTGGAAGTCGTAGACGGTCGAGCGGCCCGCCGCGGCCTTCTGCTCCTCGTAGGAGAAGGCGACGCGCGCCGATTCGAGCGCTGCCGAGGCCGAGACGTACTTGGCGTAGGCGGCATCGGCGTTGTACCACGCCTGCTCGATCTGCTTGCGCAGCGTCTGCTCGGCGTCGGTCAGCATGAGCTGCTGGTTGCGCAGCGTGAGCTGGGCCAGCCGGATGTTGTTGCGCGTGGCGCGGCGGTTGAAGATCGGAATCGAGAGGCTCAACCCGACGTATTCGCGGCTGTAGTTGCGGAACTGGGTCCAGAACCGCTCCGGATCGCGGCTGTAGATGCCCGTGCCGTATCCGCCGCTGAGCGATAGCGACGGGTAGAGTGCCGAGCGGGCGATCGCCACCGAGTTCTCGGCGCTTGCGAGCCGGAGGCGCTCGGCGCGCACGTGCGGCCGCTCCTCGACGGCCACGGCGTAGACCTCGTCGGCCGACCCGAGTGCGTGCATCGAGGCGAGCGTCACGCTGTCGAGCCGCGGGGTGGCGATGTCGAAGCCCGCGGCGCTCTCGCGGTTGAGCGCCTGGCTCAGGTCAAGCAGCGCCAGCTGCAGGTCGTTGCGCGCCTGCGTGAGGCTCAGGGCGTCGTTCGCGCGCAGGGCCTCGCTCTCGTAGTAGGTCGATTCGGGCTGCCGGCCCGTGTCGACCAGCTCGCGGCTGCGTGCCGTCTGCTCCGTGCTCAGGGCCAGCTGCCGCTCGGCGATGCCCACCATCTCGCGGCTGTAGAGCACCTGCAGGTAGAGCGTCATGATGTTCACGGCGACATCCTCGCGGGCGCGGTCCAGATCCGCCACGGCGGCCGCGAGGTCGAGTTTCGAGCCCTTGATCTCGCGGTTGATACGCAACCCCTCGAACAGGGGCATGCTCGCCGCGACGCTCACCGACCCCGAGGTCTGGTTGTCGCTGCGGTAGGTGTTGTCGGCGGCCAGCGTGCGGCCGAACGAGAAGTCGGTGCCGATCGAGGCGTTGAGGTTCGGCAGGCGGCTGAAGCGGGCCGTCGAGAGTGACGTCTGCTGCTGCTCGACCTGCAGGGCGCGCTGCTGCACGCTGATGTTGTTGCGCTGGGCATAGCCGATGCAGTCGTCGAGCGTCCACGCCGCACCCGGAGCCGGCAGGGCCGTGTCGGCGCGCTCCGCGTCGGAGGTTTCCGCCGCGGCGGGGGCGCTCTGTGCCGCTGTGACCTCCGCCGCCGGCTGTGCGCGCAGCCCCTGCGCGGCGAGGCCCGCGATCAGAAGGAGAATGAGGCTCTTTTTCATGTGCGGTCTGCGTTAGGGGTTATTTCTTCTCCTCGCGGGCGCCGCGGATCTGGTCGTCGGCCGTCACGCCCTCGGTAATTTCGATGTTGATGCCGTCCGAGAGCCCGATCTTCACCTCGCGCCGCTCGAAGGTCTGCTCCTCGGCCTCGGCGGGGCTCGTGAGCACCTGCACGTAGGTCTTGTCGCCCTCGAACTCGACGGTGCTCTCGGGCAGCGTCAGTACCCCTGCGCGGCGCTGGATCACGATGCTCGCGTTGGCGCTGTAGCCCGCGCGGACGAAGATGCTGTCGGGAATCGTCGCGGCGGCCTTCACCTCGAACATGATGACGCCGTTCTCCTCCGTGGCCTTGGGCGAGACATACTCCAGCAGGGCGTCGAGCTCGACGTTCTGCAGCGCGCCGATCGTCAGCTTGACGGGCATCCCCTCGTGCAGCTTGCCGACGTCCGTCTCGTCGATGTTGCCGCGAAAGAGCATGTTCGACATGTCGGCCACGGTGGCGATCGTCGTGCCGTCGTTGAACGTGTTGGCCTGGATCACCGAGTTGCCGACCTTGATCGGCACGTCGAGGATCATGCCCGTGATCGTCGAGCGGATCTGCGTGTTGCTCAACTCCTTGAAACGGCTCGAAATGCCGTCCTTGACGATCTCCAGATTCTCGCGGGCGTTGCGCAGCTCCTCCTCGGCCTTCGCCAGCTCGGTGCGGCTCTGCTCGGCCTCCTCGTCCGAAAGCACGCCCTTCGTGTGCAGCGCCTGCGTGCGGTCGTACTCGCGGCGCGTCTGCGAGAGCGAGATTTCGGCCACCGAGACGCGCGACTCGGCGCTCGACAGCTGGCCCATCTCCGGCACGACCTTCACCGTGGCGATCACCTCGCCGGCCGTGACCTTCTCGCCGGCCTCCTTGTAGACGTCGGAGATGATACCCGAGATCTGGGGCTTGATGAGCACCTCGTCGCGGGGTTCCACCTTGCCCGTGGCGACGACTACCTGCTGCAGCGTGTCGAGGCGGGGCTGCACGATCGCGTAGACGAACTTCACCGGGCGGGTCTTCTGCCACAGGAACCAGATGGTGCCGAACAGCAGGGCGATGAACAGCACGCCGGCGGAAATCTTCAGAAACTTTTTCATAAGGCGGTATGTGTGTTTGTTTTTCTCTTGTCTGTCTGCGGGTTACTCTTCACGGATGGCATCCACGGCCTTGATCTTCAGGGCGCGCGTTGCGGGAATCACCCCGGCGAGCAGGCTGCCCGCGACGAGGATGAATAACGCCAGCATGCCCGTGCCGAAGGAGACCTGCCACGACACGGCAGCCCCCTCCTGCGCGACGGTGACCGTCTGGTAGTAGATCGAGTCGGCGAGCGACAGCACGCCGACGGCCGCGGCAAGGCCCAGTACGCCGGCGATGAAGGTCAGTACGAAGCTCTCCGAGAGAATCTGCGAGATGATGGCCGCGGGCGGTGCCCCGATGGCGCGGCGGATGCCGATCTCCTGCGTGCGCTCCTTGACGAGCACCAGCATGATGTTGCTCACGCCGACGATGCCCGCGAGCAGCGTGCCCAGTCCGACGATCCACGTCAGCAGCGCGATGCCGTGAAAGAGCGCCATCACCTTGTCGAACATCTCGCCCGTGGACATCACCCACGTGGCCTTTTCATCCTCCGGGGCGATCAGGTGCCGCGCGTAGACCGTCTCGCGGACGCTTCGGGCCACCTGCTCGCTGGGGGTCGTCTCGCTGCCGGCGACGGCCAGCATGTGGATCGTCCGGCCGTAGCCGAACATCTGCTGCGCCAGCGAGATGGGCACGACGATCGTGCGCTCGATGTCGCTGAACGACATGGCCGACGACTCGCGCCGCAGCACCCCGACGACCGTGAAGTAGCTGCCGCCGACCTGGATCACCTCGCCCGTGGGGTCGGGCTGCCCCGGGAAGAGGTCCTTCTGAATCTGGGTGCCGATGACGCAGACCTTGCGTTTCTGCGCGATGTCGATGTCGTTCAGGTAGCGCCCGTAGAGGATTTTCTGCGGGTTGATCTGCTGGTAGTCGGGCATGTAGCCCATGAGCTGGTAGTCGCCCTTGCGTTCGCCGTGCGTGCAGGCCATCTCGCTGCCCCAGATGATGCCCGACGTGTAGAGCACCTCGCGCAGCTTGCTCACGGCCTTCACGTCGTCGTTGTCCATGCGCCACCAGCGACCCTTGGGCATGCCCTTGTAGGGCACCGACGTGGGGCTGCTCTGCAGCAGCACCGTGTTGGTGGACATGCCGCCCAGCTGTGCGCGGAAGAGGCGCCCGAGCCCCGAGCCGGCCCCCAGCATCACCGTGAGCATGAAGATGCCCCAGAAGACGCCCAGCGCCGTCATGATGCTGCGCTTGCGGTTGCGGCTGATCGTCTGCCAGATCTCGTTCCAACGGTCTATGTCGAAAAAGTGCATGGCGGAAGGGGTTTATTTGTTGTAACGCAGGGCGTCGATCGTCTTGAGCTGTGCGGCGCGGTAGGCGGGAACATACCCCGCGACGAGACCCGCGACGACGAGCACCACCGTGGCGCTGACGGCCACCGAGAGGTTGAGCGTCGGGTTGAGGAAGATCGTCGGGCCCTCGCCGGCCGGGGCCTGCGTGATGAGGTGGTTGACCACCTCCATGGCCGCGACGCCGAGGACCATGCCCATGTATCCGAAAATGGCCGTAATCAGGACCGATTCGGTGAGGATCAGCCGGATGATCGACGCGGGCCGTGCCCCGAGGGCCTTGCGGATGCCGAATTCGGCCGTGCGCTCGGTTACCGTGACGAGCATGATGTTGCTCACGCCGACGATGCCCGCGAGCAGCGTCCCCAGTCCGATGATCCAGACGAAGAGGTTGATGCCGCCGAAGACCACCATCATGTTGCGCACCTGCTCGATGGTGTTCCAGATCCAGAGGGCGCTCTCGTCCGTCGCGTCGAAGTGGTGCTCGGCGGCCATGCGCGTGCGGATGCGCCGCTCGAAGGCCTCCATCTCGGCGTCGGTGCGCAGCCCCTCGACGGTGACGACGATGTTGTCGACGACCTGGTCGCCCCCCTTGAAGATGAGCTGCCCGGTGGTGATCGGGATGTATCCCAGCGAATTGCGCTGCTGGGCGTCGCCCTTGTAGACGCCCGCCACGCGGTAGATGACGTTCTGTATCTTGATCTCTTTTCCGAGCGGGTCCTCGCCCGGGAAGAGCAGCCGCTCGAGCGCCTCGTCGATGACGATCACCTTGCGGAAGGCGCGGATGTCGGCTTCGTTGATGTAGCGGCCCTTGACGATCTCGGTGCCCTGGATGCGCTGCATGCCGGGCAGCACGCCGCGCAGGATGATGTCGGCGAAGCGCTCGCCGTAGCTGGCCGTCGAGCCGCGGTACCACGAGGTGCCCGCCACGTCGACGATTTCGGGAAACTCCTCGCGGAAGATCTTCAGGTCGTTGTTCTTCAGGCTGATGTGGCGCCATTTGCCGTAGCCGGCATAGGCCTGCGAGGTCCAGCCGCCCGAGATCGAGACCGTATTCGTGGCATAGGTCCCGAAGTTGGCCAGCACTCCGTTTTTCAGTCCGTTGCCCGAGCCGAGCAGGATGACGAGCATGAAGATGCCCCACGCGACCGAGAAGCCCGTGAGGAAGGTGCGCAGCTTGTTGCGCCGCACCGAGGTCCAGATCTCCAGCAGCAGCTCTCTCATCGTTGTGCGAGTCCGGTTTCGGTGATGCTGCCGATCACGCCGTCCTTCAGGCGGATGATCTTGTCGGTCTGGTCGGCGATCGACTGTTCGTGCGTCACGCAGATGATCGTCATGCCCATCTCGACATTGACGCGCCGCAGCAGGTTCATCACCTCCTGCGAGGTGACGCTGTCGAGGGCGCCCGTGGGTTCGTCGGCAAGGATGATCTGCGGTTTGTTGATCAGCGCCCGCGCGATGGCCACGCGCTGCTTCTGGCCTCCCGACATCTCGTTGGGCATGTGCTCGGCCCAGTCGCGCAGCCCCAGCATGTCGAGGTATTCGAGGGCCAGGGCGTTGCGGCGGCGGCGCGGCACGCCCTGGTAGTAGAGCGGCAGGGCGACGTTCTCGACGGCGTTCTTGTAGCTGATGAGGTTGAACGACTGGAAGATGTACCCGATCATGTTGTTGCGCGCGGCGGCGGCCTGCGTCTCCGAGAGCCCCTTGATGAGGCGTCCGGCGAGGTAGTAGCTGCCTGTGTCGTAGTCGTCCAGGATGCCGAGGATGTTCAGCAGGGTGGATTTCCCCGATCCCGAGGCCCCCATGATCGACACCAGTTCACCCTTGCCGACCTCGAGGTTGATGCCCTTCAGCACGTGCAGCGGCGATCCGTTGTGGTAGGTCTTGTTGATGTTTTCCAGCTTTATCATGATCCGAGAGGAGGAAAGGAGGTTTGCGTAGGGAGGATTGTGGATTGGTTTTGACAAAGATATGTATTTATATCTGGAAAAACAATTTATTTTTATTGTTTTTCGATAAAATTTTACCCCCCCCCGATATTGCGGGGGTGCCGTTTTGACCGTATGCCGTCCCGCGGGCCTGTGCGGAGAACTGTCCGGTCGTCCGTTGGTTACTGTGTTACAGCGCAATACGGCAAGGCCGCAACCCGTGCGGGCGCGGCCTTGCCGTTGTGTGTGACGGGCGGTGTTTGCCGTCCGCAGCGTCTTGTCAGGATGTTACAGCAGCAGGGCGCGCAGCTCGGGAATCGTCCCGACGATCTGCCCGGCCCCCGCCGCGGCGAGCTCCTCGCGGCTGCCGTAGCCCCACAGCACGCCGATCGAGGCGATGCCCTCGGCCGCGGCCCCTTCGATGTCGTAGCGGCGGTCGCCGATCATCACCGCGGCCGTCGAATCCTCCACGCCCAGCGCGTCGAGCACGTGGCGGACGACGTCGCGCTTCGCCGTGCGCGTGCCGTCCATCGTGGCGCCGCCGATGAGTGCGAAGCGGTCGGCCAGATGGAAGTGTTCGGCGATCTGCCGCGCGAAGGGTTCGGGCTTCGACGTCGCCATGGCGAGCATGCAGCCTGCGGCCTGCAGCTCCGTGAGCAGCTCCGGAATCCCCTCGTAGAGGCGGTTCTCGAAGATGCCCCGCGGGGCGAAGTATTCGCGTGTCAGGGCCACGGCCCGCGCGGCCTGTTCGTCGTCCATGCCGTAGAAGTCGCGGAACGACTCCTTGAGCGGCGGCCCGATGAAGCGGCAGAGCGTGCGCAGGTCGTCGATCTCGATGCCGAAGCGGCGCAGGGCGTACTGTACCGAGCGCGTGATACCGAGCATCGGGTCGGTGAGCGTGCCGTCCAGATCGAAGAGCAGGTAGCGCCAGCGCATCGCCGCTACCGCTTCAGGTGGATGAACGAGTAGCCGAAGCGGCGGCAGGCGGCCTGCTCGAGCTCTTCGCGCACCGACGGGTGGGCGATGTCGATCAGCGCCCGGGCCCGCTGGGCGAGGTTGCGGCCCCGGAGGTGTGCCACGCCGTATTCGGTGACGACGTGCTGGATCATGTGGCGCGTCGTGACGACGCCCGCACCCGGCGTGAGGTGCGCCTTGATCTTCGACTCGCCCTTCGGCGTCATCGACGGCATGGCGATGAAGGTCTTGCCCCCTTCCGAGAGGGCGCCGCCGTACATGAAGTCGTGCTGTCCGCCGACGCCCGAGATGATCCGGTCACCCACCGAGTCGGCGCACACCTGCCCCGTGAGGTCCACCTCCACGGCCGAATTGATGGCCATGACCTTCGGGTTTTGCCGGATGCGGAACGGGTCGTTGGTCCATGCCACGTCCTTCATCACGAGGTCTTTGCGGTAGTCCATGTAGTCGTACAGCCGGCGCGAGCCGAGGGCCAGCGACCCCACGGTGATGCCCGGCAGCACCTTCTTGAGCGAGTTGTCGATGATGCCCTTTTCGAGCAGCGGCAGCACGCCGTCGGTCATCGCCTCGGTGTGGAGGCCGAGGTGCTTGTGGTCGTGCAGCGCCGCCAGCACGGCGTTCGGGATGCCGCCCACGCCGATCTGGAGCGTCGCCCCGTCGGGGATCATCTCGGCGATGTAGCCGCCAATGCGGCTTTCGACCTCGTTGGGCGTGGCCGAGGGGACCTCGACGAGCGGGTCGTTGACCTCGACGGCCGCGGCGATGCGCGAGGTGTGGATCAGGGCGTCGCCGTAGGAGAAGGGCATCGCGTCGTTGATCTGCGCGATGACGGTCTTGGCGCACTCGACGGCCGAGACGGCCAGGTCGGCCGAGACGCCGAAGGAGCAGTACCCTTCGGCATTGGGGCGCGAGAGGTTCAGCAGGGCGACGTCGACCGAAAGCGTGCCGTCGCGGAAGAAGCCCGGAATTTCGCCCAGAAAGGCCGGGATCGACTGCCCGTAGCCCTCGGCGAGCCATCGGCGGATGTTGTTCGCCACGAAGAGGCTGTTGACGAGGAACGAGTCGCGGTACTCCGCGCGGCAGTAGGGTGCGTCGGCGCGCCCCACGGCGAAGCCCGAGTAGACCTTGACCCCGCGCAGTTCCTCCCCGCGGTCGGCCATGGCACGGACGAGCACCTCGGGAATCGAGGTGCTGCCCTGGATGTAGACGCTGTCGTGCGATCGGATGAGTTTTACCGCCTCCGCGGCAGTGGTCATGTGCATGGTCGGAAGTGTTATTGGTGGTTTTCGGCAAAGGCGGCCAGGCGCCGGTCGAGCAGGTCGAACTGCTCGTCGCGGTTCATCTGCGAGATGCAGACGCGGATGCCCGCCTGGCGGCTACCCGTCGAGGTGAGCGAGATGGCGCAGATGCCGTAGAGCAGCAGTTCGGAGAGCAGCTCCGCGCTCGACAGGCCGCGGTAGCCGATCGTGTAGAAGAATCCGTCGCTGACCCGCTCCCCGAGGTCGCGGTCGTAGACGATGTGGAAGCCGTGGCGGAGGAAGATCTCCTTGGTCCGGGCGGCGCGGCGCGCGTACTCCGAGGTCTCGGCCACGAAGTCGAGCTTGCCGTCGGCCGCGGCGCGGAACATCGCCGCCAGGGCGTGCTGCGCCGAGTGGCTCGTGCCCGACGAGGCGGCGTAGAGGATCATCAGCACGTAGGCGTCGCCCAGACGCCCCATGTTGTAGCGCTGCCGCAGCCCGGGGTATTCGCGCCGGTAGAGTTCGTCCGAAATGACGACCGTGGCGATGCGCTGTCCGGCGTAGCTGAAGATCTTCGAGCCCGAGAGCATCAGGATGTAGTTCTTCGTGTAGCGGGCGACGGTCGCCTGATAGGGCGGCTCGAAGGGGCGCCCGAGCGGCTTGCGGAAGTCCATGCAGAGGTAGGCGAGGTCCTCGATGACGATCGCGTCGTAGCGCGTGGCCAGCTCGCCGATCGTGCGCAGCTCCTCCTCCGTGAGGCAGATCCACGCCGGGTTGTTGGGGTTCGAGTAGACGATCGCCGCGACGTCGCCCTGACGCAGGTAGCTCTCGATCTTCGGACCGAGCTTTTCGGCGCGGTACTCGTAGATGTCAAACGACTCGGAGGGGATGTCCAGAATGCGCACCTGGCTCCGCTGCACGGGGAAGCCCGGGTCGATGAAGAGAATCTTCCGCCTGGCGGGGTTCAGCTGCGAGCAGAGCAGGAAGGTCGTGAAGCTGCCCTGCATCGACCCGACGGTCGGGATGCACCCCTGCGGAGCCACGTCGATGTCGAGAAAGGCCTTCAGGAAGCGGGCGGCCTGCTCCTTGAGCTCCGGGATGCCGTACATGTTGGGATACTGCGACGCCACGCCGCGGCGCAGGGCCGCGCATTCGGCCTCGACGCCGATACGCTCGGGCGGCAGGCCCGGGACCCCCATTTCGAGGTGCAGGAACTCCGCACCCGTTTCGCGCTCCATGATGCGGGCGATGTCGCCCGACTGCCGGATGGTCGCCTGCGCGATGTCGGCGATGTCCATGCGCTCGAGCGCGGCGGCGAGCACGGACCGGTCAAAGGGAACTTCCATCATCGGATCTGTTTTTTAGCCTGTTCGTATCCGGCGCGGAAGGCCGCGAGGTTCATCTCGACCACGGCGTCGCCCTTGCGGGCGAAGATGGCGCGGATGCCCTGCTCGAACTTTCCGGCCTCGAGCCCGAGGAAGGGCGCCGCGGCACCCAGCAGCACCATGTTGGCCGAGCGGGGCGATGCCGCGGCCTTGGCCAGCGAGTCGACGTCGAGCGCCACGACGTGCGGCAGCGAGGCCAGCTCGTGCTGCAGCGTCCCGGCGTCGGGGTAGTTCGGGATGTTGACGAACGGCGTGGTGTTGGTGATGACCCAGCCGTCGGCCGCGAGCCACGGCAGGTAGCGCAGCGCCTCCATCGGTTCGAGCGAGATGATGAGGTCGGCGCCTCCGCGCGGGATGAGGTCCGAGTCGATGCGCGACGAGGAGATGCGCAGGTTTGACTGCACGTCGCCGCCGCGCTGGCTCATGCCGTGGACTTCGGCCTGTTTGATCTGCAGCCCCTCCTCGAGGGCGGCGCGTCCGATGACGGTGGCGATCGAGAGGATACCCTGTCCTCCGACGCCCGAAAGTATGATGTCCTTCTTCATGGCTCTATGCTTCTTTGTTCGTTTTCATACGCTCCGCCGCATGGCGCTTGGCGGTCTGGATGCATTCGCGGCGCGGGATGATGACCGACACGCCGCGGTATTCGATCTCCTCGCGGATCATCCGCTTGAGCTCTTCGCGGTTCTTCGGAAGGGGCACGACGACGCGGATGTGTGCCGGGTCGACGCCGATGCCGGCGCAGATCGACTCCAGACGGCCCGTGCCGGCCGAGTCCTGACCGCCGGTCATGCCCGTGGTGAGGTTGTCCGAGATGATGACGGTGATGGGGCTGTTGCAGTTTACGGCGTCGAGCAGGCCGGTCATGCCCGAGTGGGTGAACGTAGAGTCGCCTATGATGGCAATGGCCGGGAAGAGTCCGGCATCAGCGGCGCCTTTGGCCATGGTTATCGATGCCCCCATGTCGACACAACTGTCGATGGCCTTGAAGGGCGGCAGTGCCCCCAGGGTGTAGCAGCCTATGTCGCCGAAGACTTTGGCGGTGGGCATCTCGGCAACGATTTCGTTGATGGCGGCATAGACATCGCGGTGTCCGCACCCTTGGCACAGGGCCGGCGGACGGGGCACGACAACCTGCGAAGCCGTGTAGGCCGGGTCGTGGGGCACTCCCAGGGCCTGCGCCACATTGTCGGGCGTCAGTTCGCCGGTGCGGGGCAGCAGGCCGGTCAGTCGGCCGGTTATCCGGCAGGGAGTAGGCAGTGTACCGCGCAGCAGTTCCTCGACAAAGGGTTGGCCATCTTCGACGACGACAATCTCGTCGCATCGAGCGGCCATGTCGCAGAGCGACTTTTCGGGGAGCGGGTATTGCGAAATTTTCAGGCAGGGAAAGGGGCACCCCTCGGGGAAACATTCATTTACATAGTTCCACCCTATGCCGCAGGCCACGATGCCGCGGGGCGACCGTTCGGCCCCTTTTTCGTAGCGGTTGAAGGCCGATGTCTCGGCGAGTTCTTTCAGTCGAGGCTGCTGCCCTATGAGCTCGGCATACCGGCGCCGGGCATTTACCGGCAGCAGAATGAAATTGGCCGGCACGGCGTTGTTGTTCATGGCATTGGGTTCCCTCACGGGGCCGCACTTCACCACGGCGCGCGAGTGGGCCATGCGGGTGGTAACGCGCATGAGTATGGGCAGTTTCATCTCTTCCGACAGGTCGTAGGCATAGCCCATCATGTCGTAGGCCTCCTGTTGCGACGAAGGTTCGAGAATGGGCATGAGGGCAAACTTTCCGTAGAAGCGCGAGTCCTGCTCGTTCTGCGACGAGTGCATCGACGGGTCGTCGGCCACAAGCACCACGAGACCTCCGTTTACGCCCGTGATGGCCGAGTTTACAAAGGCGTCGGCCGCCACGTTGAGGCCTACGTGCTTCATGCACACCAGAACCCGTTTGCCCATGTACGACATACCCAGAGCCGCCTCCATGGCGGTCTTCTCGTTGGTGCACCAGCGGCAGAAAATCTCCCGTTGGCGGGCGAGGTCGTTCTCCTGTATATATTCGGTAATCTCGGTCGACGGTGTGCCGGGGTAGGCATAAACACCGCTCAGGCCGGCATGAATGGCACCCAGGGCAATAGCCTGGTCGCCCAGCAGTAATAATTTATCGGTTTGTTGGGTCATGATAGAAAGGTTATTTCAAGACAAAATCGTCTCCGTCGTTGAGGACGGGAAATTTCTGTCGGAATCTTAGCAAATCGTTCATGTCTATCTCGGCATAAGCCACGCACTCCACACCCGGCGTGCAGGCTGCCAGTGTGCGGCCGTAGGCGTCGAGTACGACGCTGTGGCCCGAGTATGAGCAGGAGGGGTCGTTGCCCACGCGGTTTACGCCTGCCACGAAACACTGGTTTTCGATGGCGCGGGCCCGCAGCAGGGCCGTCCATGCCTCGGCGCGCGGCGACGGCCAGCTGGCCACATACAGAGCCAGGTCGTAGTCGTTGCGGTTGCGCGAGAATACCGGGAAGCGCAGGTCGTAACATATTTGCAGCAGTATGCGCACGCCGCGGAACTCGACGACGACCCGTCTGTCGCCCGGTGTGAAACGCTTGTCCTCGCCGCCGAAAGTAAAGAGGTGATGCTTGTCGTAGCAGGAGGTTTCGCCGTCGGGTTTCACAAAGTAGAAGCGGTTGTAGTACCGCCCGTTCTCTTCCACGGCCACGCTGCCCGCCACGGCGCAGTCATATTGCGCCGCCCACTCCTTCATGCAGCGCAGGGTGAGGTTGTCGGCCGGCTCGGCCACCCCTTGGGGTTCGGTGCAGAATCCGGTCGAGAACATCTCGGGCAGCACCAGCAGGTCGGCCCGTTCGCAGTCGGCCAGAATCTCCGCCACATGCTCGCGGTTGGCCGCCGGATTGCCCCAGACAATATCGTTTTGAAAAATGGCAATTTTCATGGTATTTTCGATAAGAAAGTACAAAGTTAATGATTTTGTCGGCAAATAAAAGAAATATTTTATGTTTTTGCCTGTTTGTCCGATGATTTAAAATTCTCCTTTGTGCTTTGCAATAAAAATAAGGCAGAATGGCTGAGATTTATATCGCCGGACTTTTTCTTGTTGTGTGATAAATAGGAAGGGCTGGAGTCAAGCTCCAGCCCCTCATGCAGTAATGAGAAAAATTTCTTATCAGGTCAATCGTTTTCCGACCACATTTCGCACTGTTCCATGATTGTATTCAAGGCATCTTCCTGACCCTCGGGTGGGTAGTGATATTTGCGCAGCAATCGTTTTACGAGTCGTCGCATCCCGGCGCGGGCGCTCTCTTTCAGATTCCAGTCGATGGTTTTATTTTTTCGCAGGGCATCGGTCAGTTCACGCGTGATGGCCAGTAGCTGATCATTGGAGTAGAAGTCGCGTACGGCTTCGGGTTTGGTCAGTGCGTCATAGAAAGCGAGTTCTTCCGGGCTAAGGTGTAATGCCTCGCCTGCTTTTTCGCCGTTGATGATTTCACGAGCAGTCTTCAACAGTTCTTCGATGACCTCTTCATTGGTCAAGAGGCCCTTTAAATAATTGCTCATAGCCTGGGCGAGAATCTCCGAAAACTTGGCAGCGCGCACGGTATTTGTGCGGCGGTATATCTGCACCTGTTCATCAATAAGTTTACGCAGCAGTTCCACGGCCAGATTCTTCTCTTTCATGTGGCCTATCTCTTCGAGAAATTTCGGGTCGAACAGCGAAAACTCTTTCTGTACGTCCGAGAAGAGATTGATAACACCTTCGCTCTGAATGCTCTGTTTGAGCAGTTCGTTGATGCGCTCGTTGATTTCACGGAACGAAATTTTGCCTTTGCCCTCGACGCGGGTCAAGAGTGTGCGCACAGCTTCGAAATAGGCAGCTTCGAGTCGTTGTTCTTGATTCAGCAAACTCCGGCACAGCGACAATGCCTGTCTGAGCAGGAGCGATTCGCGAATGTACGATTCCTTTATCTCGGTTCGTTCCGGAGCCTGTAAGAAGTCGGCACCACCGCTGATGGCGTGGGCCCGTGCGAGGTCCGACTCGCCGCGAAATCCCGTATAATCGTAGCCGTGCAGCAGGTCGCGACACACTTCGAGTTTTTTCTGAAATTCCGGATAGGCAGTCTGTGCAATGTCGGGGTTGCCGTAGTTCTGTCGGTCGCGCAGCGTATATTCTTTCATGGCCTGTCTCAATGCCGAGGCGATGCCCACATAGTCTACCACCAGACCGCCCTGCTTGTCGCCGAATACGCGGTTCACGCGGGCGATGGCCTGCATCAGGTTATGGCCTGCCATTGGCTTGTAGACATACATTGTCGACAGTGAGGGCACGTCAAAGCCTGTCAGCCACATATCCACCACGATAACGATTTTCAGCGGGCCGTTGTTGTCTTTGAACCGCCGTTCCAATTCTTTTTTGTAGGTATCGTTGCCAATTATGGGGCGCCACTCCTCGGGATCCTTGTTGCTCGACGTCATCACCACGGCCAGTTTCTCCTGCCAGGTGGGGCGCATTTCCAGTATCCGGTGGTAAATCTTCATCGCTATCGTTCGCGAGTAGGCCACAATCATAGCTTTGCCGGTCTGCTCATATTGGCGGAACTCCTCGTAGTGCTTCACGATGTCGTCGCACAGCGAAGCCACCGTCTCGTCGGCACCCAGTATCGAGTCGATGCGTCCCAGTTCGCGCTTGCTCTTCTCTATGGCGTACTCCTCGGCTTCCTCGGCCATGGCGTCATATTCGGCATCGATGCGGCGCAAAGTCTCCTCGTCGAGGTGGAGGTTTACGACCCGACTCTCGTAGAAGACCGGCCGTGTGGCACCGTCTTCCACCGCCTGTGTCATATCGTAGACATCGATGTAGTCGCCAAATACTTCGCGTGTCGAGCGGTCTTTCTGAGCAATGGGGGTTCCTGTAAAACCGATATAGGTAGCATTGGGCAGGGCATTGCGCACCAGACGAGCCGCACCAGAGCGCACACGGCCCGTGCGCGCGTCGATATGCTCTTCGAGCCCATACTGGCTGCGGTGTGCCTCGTCGACCATTACTACGATGTTGCGCCGCTCCGACAGTGGCTCGTCGCCCTCTTCAAACTTCTGCATTGTCGAGAAGAATATGCCGTTGACCTTGCGTCCCGACAGCAACTGGCGCAGATGGGTGCGGCTTTCGGCCTGCACCGGCACTTGCCGCAAGAAGTCGCTGCACTGTGCAAACTGGCCGTAGAGCTGGCCGTCGAGGTCGTTGCGGTCGGTCAGTACGACGATTGTAGGCGAGGCCATTGTCTGTTGCAACCGCTTGGCAAAGAATACCATCGACAGCGATTTGCCGCTGCCCTGTGTGTGCCAGAATACTCCGCCGCGGCCGTCAGTCTCAGAAGCCCGTAGTGTCGAGGCTACCGCTTTACGCACAGCGTAGAACTGGTGATAGGCGCTCAATATCTTCACCGTTTTGCCCTCTTTCTCGGCACAACATATAAACCCTCCCAGCAATTCGATGAGGCGGCTTTTTTCAAACATTCCTCTGAAAAGAACGTCAAAACGTGCATATCCCGTCTCTTCTCTGGCACCGTCGACACTCTTCCATTCCATAAACCGGTCTTCGCCTGCGGTGATGGTTCCTGCCTTGGTGGTAGCCAGGTCGCTCATCACGCAGAAGGCATTGTAGACAAACAGCGAGGGCACCTCCTGCATATAGTTGCGCAGCTGGGCGTAAGCCTCCGACACGTCGGTGCCTTCGCGTGAGGGTGATTTCAGCTCTACAACCACAATCGGAAGCCCATTTACAAATACCACGATATCGGCTCTGCGCACCGAGCGATCTTCTACCGTCCATTGGTTGGCCACCGTGAAGCGGTTGTGCAACGGGTTGTCGAGGTCTACCAGCTTCACCAGTGCCGCGCGTTGCTCGCTGCCGTCGAAGTAGTTCACCCCGACGCCGTTTTGCAACATATCGGTAAATCGGGCATTCTTCTGCGCGAGCGATCCGCTTTCGATGTTGCTTATGCGCGCCATAGCCTCGTCGATAGCCTCTCGGGGCAGTCCCGGGTTGAGGCGCGGCAAGGTGTCGCACAGAATCTCGCGGCAGAGGGGGTCGCTGTGGTCTCTCTCTACGTCGGGGCCATAAAGATATTCATAGCCGAGCAGGTCGCGAAATATCTCGAGTATGGCGTTTTCAAAATTTGCTTCGGTGAAGGGCATGGGCTTTCGTACTCTAATAGATTAATTTGATATAGGGGGCAATGCCATTGTCCCAGCGAATGGACAGTTTTCCGTTAGTAATTTCCGGGTAGAAATGTATGGAATCTGTCGACGTTGAGAGGTATTTTGCCTCTACTTCATAATGGTATATGTGCTCGTCGTGTCGAATATTGACTTCGAGTATGTCGAAGTCGATAGGAAGGCCATATTTTACGCGACAGTTTCGACTGTTTGCAATCGTTCGGTTGACGGTTTTTCTCTGTTTGTTCATATCAATCTATATTTATTTCTCCAGTCATAAGTTTGGGCAGCAGGGTGTCGCGTAGGGTGGAAAGATTAAGGTTCTCTTTGGCTAATTGGATAATTTGTTGGTGAAAAGAATCTACAATGTTAGAGAATCTTTTGATAATTTCAGCGGGTGGGGTTATGACTTTGAATTTGTCGATGTCGGATTTGCCTAAATGGCTTACGGTTGTTCCGACTTTATAACTTTGCACAAACTCCAATTCTGGACGAATCAAAGAGAGAATATAGTATTTGCTGACGTAATCATATTTTGGAATGAATTTGCATACTCGCTGATTCAATAACCCTTTTTCTCCTTTCCAAATATAAGGTATAAACTCGGCATCCATACCTGCAACTATCTCTCCGAAATCGACATATTCCGTATTTGGCAAGATTTCTTCGGTGTAAAATTGGGGCGAGTATGTTTTCAAATCTCTGATTCGAATTAACGGATACCCTTTTTTGTCTGTATTGAATAAGGCGGATTTATAAGGTGCGCCATATATTACGTCTATATAAGTATAAATATCTCCTACTTTCCAGCCTTGGGGGATTTTGCCTAATTCGGAATCGACAAAGGGGTCGTTGCGGAAGGGCTCGAAATCGACAAACCACGACTTGAAGAGAGCCTGCGCTTGCGCCTCCAAATTCGCATTAATCCGCCGATTCAATTCGATTTTATCATCCAACGATCCCAAAATCCCCACAATCCGCCGCTGCTCGTCAAGCGACGGCAGAGTTAAGGTAAATTCTCCAATAGAATTTGCGCTAATATTAGGTTGAGCTGTTTCGCTATCTATATGATTTCGTATGTGGCTAAAGAATGTATTTTGACACAAGTAATAATATAGATAGTTCTTATCTATATATTTATCAATAGGTTTAAATAGCAAAACCCGTTGATTGATGTAAGCTTTTTTTTCAGATACAATTCGTCCTAATTTCCCGATAGTAGCACCAGTCATCGCCAAAACATAATCGCCTTTCTCTGTTTTATATTTTTCCAGTTTTTGACTACTATATTGTGATATGTCTATTCCTGTCAAAGATGACATATCTACAATTGGAGGTTGAATATCTGCAATTTTTATTACTTTGTCAGGATAATTCCCAAAATCTTTGCTTTTAAAAGCAAAGCCCGCAACAAATGTGCATATATCTCCCAGCCGGTATGTTTTCCACTCACTCATTCTACTTTATTTTTTATTCGGCCGAATTATGAAAAGCTATATTATCTATTCTTTTTTGTTCTCTCTGAACAAAATCATATAATTCTTTCTCAAACCTCTTTTTCCCCTCTATTAGATAGCTTGAAATCTGATCGCATAAGATATTCATTAAGTTTATAGCTCTATCCAAATCATTCTTTCCTGTTCGTAATGCCTCGTGAATATACTTATCACATTCAGGAGAGATTTTTTTTGATAATTTCACCATAGTGGAAATTGTCTTTGATAAATCAGAGAAAGGAATTTCAGGGTGTGTTTTATATAAATTGAGAGTAGATATATATTTGACCCATTCTCCATATTTTTGACGCATCTGACTTAATGCAAGCAAAACATTTTTTGCTGAATGGTTTTTACCATACTTTATTAGTTGGATATTAAGTCTGTTATTGTCAGATCGATCTTTCTCTGCCATTTTTTCTATAAAATGCCTGTCATCTTCAGAAAGAATTCCATGAATCAGTTTTACAGAATAATCGACTACAACGATGGGTTGTATTGCATCATTAATTATCATAATGTTTTCAACCAGTTCATCTAATCTTTTTTGTTCAATTTCACGTTGAATCAATAACTGCTGTAATCGCTGATTATCTTTATTTTGTTTGTCAGACATATGAATGGCCCAATATGCTATAAGCATAGCCACAAAAGTAACTATGGAACCTATAGCTGTCCAATCAATAGTGTATAAATCGAAATTCATACCTTTTGCTCTATTTTATACCCGATACTCTCCAACTGTCGGCGGATTTCCGCCTCTAAGGTGTGCGACTGGGCGAAAAGCTCCGAAAGTTCACCCGTCAGTCGCTCCATCTTCGTCGCGAAGGGTTCGGCATCTTCGGCCTGTGCTGCGATGCCCACATAGCGCCCCGGTGTCAGGATAAAGTCTTGCGCTGCAATTTCCCCGGTCGTCGCTACGGCGCAGAAGCCTGCCTCGGCTTCGAGCCGCCCCTCGGCATAGGCCTGGTAGGTGTCGGCAATGCGCTGTATGTCGCCCCTACAGGTCGGATCGGCCGACTCGCAGTCGGTCAGCTCGCGCAACTTGCGCGTAACCATGGTACCGAGGTTGCGTGCGTCGATAAAGAGCGTATGGCCCGGCTGCGTCTTGGCCTTGTTGAAGAACCAGATGGAGACGGGTATCTGTGTCGTGTAGAAGAGCTGCGGAGGCATGGCCACGATGCAGTCTACGAGGTCGGCCTCGATGAGTCGCCGCCGTATGTCGCCC